>JAEIGA010009362.1_pt1 | contig 14820 bp, 16 predicted proteins | sample 9270691 | NCBI WGS metagenome assembly JAEIGA01 (sample SAMN17057246, study PRJNA624740) | gut metagenome | biome: biome; isolation source: fecal sample | host: Bos grunniens | place: China: Xizang | collected 2019
AGCGCCGATTTACACACAAGATGTTTTTTGGAGCGTGTTGACATGATTATAAACCATTCAAACACAAGCTGGAAACGGAAAAATAACCTGATGGGCAACAACAAACATAACGGTGCCAGGTATTACTCTATAGAGATCTGCGACAGGATTATTCCAAATGTCAAAACGGACAGAAACTGGATAACGGTAAATGTTCCTGGATGCGCAGCAGATCATTCTATTTTTTTTATACACAGCAATAAAACGCCAGCAATCTATGAATGGCTGCGAGAATATAAAGACATCGTGCTGGTATGTGGCGTACCTGAAACCGTTGAAATGGTCAAAAATTTTGGGACACCAATTTATCTGCCGTTATCAATAGATGTTGAATATGTAAAGCAGTTCATGGTTCCGGAAGAGGAGCGCAGAGGCGTGGCTTTTGTTGGAAGACAATCAAAGGCTAGATATGACGGTGTTCGGTTGCCGCGTGGTATTGACTATATTAGTGGACTTAAAAGAGAAGCGCTGTTGAGTAGAATGGCGCGGTATAAATCAGTATATGCGGTTGGTAGGGTTGCCATAGAAGCAAAAGCATTAGGTTTAGAAGTTTTGCCGTATGATCCGCGTTTCCCAGATCCAGAGTTTTGGAAAGTTATCGACAATTTAGAAGCGGCTGAAATGTTGCAGAAAAAATTGGATGAAATAGATGGATAGATTAAACAAATTAAAGAAACTGGAAAAAGTTCTTGAAAGTGGCCTTGAAGAGTGCGAGGTTGACAAACTGGCAAGCATCGCAAGGCAGTATCGAGAAACATTGAGAGAAATCGAAGAGATTGAAAGTTTAAAGGGCAATGACGATGACATCTCCAAGATACTACACAAACGGCAAATTGATGGGTTGCCAGGAGCCGTCAATAAGGATAAGTCATGATTATCAGATAACAGACGGAACAGACGCAGAGGACATTCTGCGCATTGGCGGCATGGTATTAGATCCATGGCAATCCAGCGCAATCCATGATTGGATGGCATTAGACAATAGCAGTAAGTGGCTGAATAAAACTTGCGGTTTATCGGTTGGCAGACAAAACGGAAAAAGCGGACTTGTAGAGGGCAGAGCTGAATCCGGCATGCTCTTATATGGGGAGCAAATATTATATACTGCGCATTTGCAAAAGACATCAACAGAAACATTTGAAGAAATGGCGAATTTCTTTGATACTCCAAAAATGCGCGATTATGTAAAAGATATTAAAACCGCACTTGGCAGAGAACAAATCATACTGAAGAATGGCGCAAGAATCAAATACCTTGCAAGGACGCGAAACGGTGGAAGAGGGCAGCATGGTGATTTGTTGATATTTGATGAAGCACAGGAACTTGATGAAAACCAACAAGCCTCATTCCTTCCGGCAATATCAGCAAGCAGAAACCCACAGACCATATACGTTGGCACACCACCACCACCAGAAGCGGTTGGTACTGTGTTCCGTTCTATCAGAGAAAAGGCAATAGATGGAGAAACCAAAACAACTGCATGGTTTGAGTTTTCGGTCAAAGAAATTGGCGATGTAAGAAACAGGGAAAGATGGGCGCAGACCAATCCAGCGCTTGGCAGAAGAATCCTGGAATCAACCATAGAAGGTGAATGCGATCAGATGGAACCGGACATGTTCGCAAGAGAGCGGCTTGGCTGGTGGTCCCCAATCGCAAAAGAACGGTTGGAGTATGTTATTCCGGTTGATATTTGGGACGCATGCAAAAGCAATGAAAAAAAGCCTGATGGTAAAACGGCATACGGTGTGAAGTTTTCACCAGACGGCGCAGAGGTTTGCTTGTGCGGCGCGGTCATACCAGAAAACGGACCGTCAAGAATATCCATGATTGAGAAAAGGCCAACTGGTCATGGACTTGGCTGGTTAGCTGATTGGCTTAATGCGAGATATGACAGAGCATGTTGTGTTGTAATAGATGGGCGCAATGGTGTTGACGTTCTAATTGACAAGATACGCCCAATTTGGAAAAACAAAGATTCGATAATCAAACCAGGGGTAAAGGATGTTATTGCGGCGGTTGGCACATTAACCGATGCTATAAATGAGAAACAATTAACATGGTACGCAGAACAGGAAACACTGCGGAATAGTGCCATAACAAGCACGAAAAGGAAACTAGGTGGTGGATTTGCGTTTGGTGGAGAGAATGCAATCCCGATAGAGGCGGCTGCGCTTGCATTGTGGGGCGCTTCTAACAGCAAACGAGATCCGGCTAAAACAATGAGGATAGGATAGGAGAATATGGAGATTTTACTTGTTCCGGCAAATGTTGATGGCCTTGACGAAGAAAACCAGATTAGGCTTCAGAACTTGCTAAATGTTTTTGCAAATACGCAGAGCAAAAACGCAATGAAGAACAGATATTATGAGGGGCATGTTCCTTTAAGTGAGGTTAACCTTGGGATTGCTCTTCCAGAGGGATTACGCAACCTTGAAATTGGATGCGCATGGGGAGCCAAAACAGTTGATGTACTTGCCGGACGTTCAATGTTTGATGGATTCGTTGGCATTAATGGTGAGGAAATCGGTCAGCTGGAAAGCGTTGTAAGGGATAACAACCTGGTAGCGGAATATCCTAAAGCATGTAGAGAAGAATTGAAAATCGGTTGTTCTTTTGCAACTTTATCAGCAGATCCAGATATTGGTTGCAAGATTCGTTTCCATTCAGCACAAACTGCTTGTGCGGTATGGGATAGTGAAAAGGGACGCATTGCATACGGAATGGCGATCATTGACACAGCACCAGTTAATGATGATATATATTGGATTCCGTCATTAATCAACATGTACACAGACTCTGATATTTGGGTTCTGCGTAATGACAACGGTTACTGGTCCGCTGAAAGGCATCCGCACATTATGGGCAGACCGTTAATGGAACCGCTGATTTATAACCCAACTGCGTCAAAGCCTTTTGGTCAATCAAGAATCAAAGAGCCGATCCGCAGATTAATCCAGGGGTATGTGAGAACTGTTGCCAATGCTACTATTGGCCTTGAATTTTCGACAACACCACAAAAGTATTTGCTCGGCATTACAGATGAACAGTTTGATGCGGTTGTTAATAAGAAATTCAAGCAGTATGTTGGCTCAATAATTGCATCCACAACAAATCCTGAAACTGGAGAAAAACCGACTTTTGGACAGCTCACGCAAGGCAATATCACGCCGCATGTTGATATGTTGCGGATGTTGGCAACACAGTTCAGCGCTGCAACTGGTTTAACGGTAACTGATACCGGAGTTGTTAATGATGCAAATCCAACCAGTTCGGATGCAATTCTTGCACAATCACAAACGCTTGTTAATATGGCAGAACAGCTCAATGAATCCAATGGCGATGCGTTGCGTACTATTGCGTTAATGGCACTTGCTATTATTAACAATGTATCTCTTAAAGATCTGCCAAACGATGAAGTCAACGTAATGGCGCATTTCAAAAACCCAGCAATGCCATCCGTAGCTGTTACGGCTGACGCTGCTATTAAGATTGCAGCATCAAGGGAAGGATTCGCACAAACAGACACATTTCTTGAAATGATTGGGTTCGGTCCGGCAGATATTAGAAGAATCAAAGCACAGGAACAGTTAGCAAGAGGTTTAGATGTGCTTGGCGAACTTGAAGTTGAAGAAGAATGAAAATAAAAGACAGAACATGGAATAAATATATATCGGTTCTGCGAAAACTAAATGACCAGGCGGCAGCTGACATGATCCGCTTTATGCAAAAAATGGGCATAACAAAAATCAATGACAGTTATGTGCTGACATTCCAAGAAAGGCAAAAGCTGATTGATTATGCTTATGGGTTAGCAACCAAATATGGCGAGGGTGCAGCCGCCGCAGCTTGTGAAATGTATGATGCTATAGCGCTATTATCAGATGCTGGTGTTATGCCAGCGGAACCAGCGAAAACGGCAACATATGAAGAGGTTGCGATTGCGGTCAACGGAACACTTAAACAAAATCCAGAAATTGTTCCGGCAGCCGTTGCAAGGCTGGTCAAGATGGCTGGCGCAGACACAACCCTTGATAATGCGATCAGGGACGGCGCTTATTGGGCGTGGATTCCAAGGGGTGATACCTGTGCATTCTGTATCACGCTTGCATCAAGAGGATGGCAAAAGGCTTCAGCAAAGTCATTAAAGGATGGACACGCAGAGCATATACACTCTAACTGTGATTGCACTTATGCGGTTAGGTTTGGGAACAATTTAACTGTAGAAGGTTACGATCCAGAACAATACAGAGATATGTATTATGGCGCTGATGGCAATACACCAACACAGCGAATCAACGCAATGCGCAGACAGTTCTATGCACAGAACAAAGAAAAGATAAACGAACAGAAACGCAGCGCATACGCTAAAAGAAAAGAGCGTGAAAGCTCTGCGGCTGAAGAAACAGACATAACTTAAAGATATTAGCAGCTCACTCCGGAGCTGTTTTTATATATGGCAACTCGTGCCAATGAAACGAGGTTTTTTAGGAGGTTAAAAAATGGGTACTGAATCCAACACAAATCAGGACGTTATTGCTACTCCAAGCGCACCAGAGAAAACTTTTACACAGGCCGATGTAGACAGAATCGTGACTAACAGAGTTGCAAAGTATTCAGATTATGAAGAACTGAAAGCAAAAGCAGCCAAGTTTGATGAAGTAGAAGAGGCCAATAAAACGGAACTCCAAAAAGCCATTGAAAGAGCCAACACACTCCAGGCTAAAATTGATGGCATGGAAAAAGAAAACACAATCCGCAAAGTGCGTGAAGAGGTATCACAGACAACAGGGGTCCCAGCGTCACTATTAACAGGAACAACCGCAGAAGAGTGTGAAGCACAAGCAAAAGCAATTGCGGAATATAAGGCTGAATCACATCCATCATATCCGGCGGTTAAGGACGCAAGCGATCCACACATTAACACAAAGAAAACTACAAGAGACCAATTTGCAGATTGGCTCAACAAACAAGTTTAACAACAGGAGGTTAACAACATGGCATTTTCAGGCGTAGCAACAAATCGCACAAACATTGAACTGCCGCCAGAAGTATCCGCAGAAATTCTTCAGAAAACACAGGAAGAATCTGCAATTATGAGAATGGCTCGGCAGATTACTCTCCCAGGTAGAGGCGTAGAAATTCCGGTTATCACATCCGATCCAACCGCAGAATGGGTTTCCGAAACTGGAGTTAAGCCAGTATCAAATCCTGGACTTTCCAAGAAAGTAATGTCGGCATACAAGCTGGCAGTAATCGTTCCGTTTAGTAATGAATTCCGCAGAGACGCTGCCGGACTGTATGACCAGCTGGTTGCAAGACTGCCGCTGGCACTGGCAAAGCAGTTTGACCAGACCGTTGTTGGCGGTTCAGCTCCTGGATCTAATTTCACAACTCTTGCTGGTTGTGAAACACAGGACATCAGCTCTGACACTTATGCAGCACTGGTAGCAGCTGACGCAGATATTGCTGACAATGGTGGAATCCTGAATGGTTTTGCTCTGTCCCCACAGGCTAAGAGCGTACTGCTCGCTGACACTGACGACAACGGCAGACCGCTGTTCATCAACAGTGTAGCTGAAGGCGCGATCCCGATGATTCTGGGCGCACCTACAGTTATGAGCAAGGGCATCTATGTACCAGGCGCAGATGAGAACATCGTTGGTGTTGCTGGCGATTGGACACAGGCTGTATATGGCACAGTTGAAGGCGTAAGAATCGACTACAGCTCCGACGCAACTCTGGTTACTGGCGAATCCGGTGATGAATCCTTCATCAACCTGTTCCAGCAGAACATGTTTGCAGTAAGAGCAGAAATCGAAGTCGGCTTCGTAGCTGATGCAAATTGCTTCAATCTGCTGACCGCAGCAGTAGCAAGCGCATAATTTGATGGGCGGCCTTAATCGGCTGCCCTCATTTATTGGAGGTTAAAAATGGCTTATGCAACAATAACCGATGTGCAAGACAGAATGGTCCGCACATTAAGCGCAGATGAATATAAGGTTGCTTCAACACTTCTTGATGATGCGGCAATAATGATTGATGCATACAAGAGCAACGCACCAGCCGACATTAAAGGTGTTGTATCATGCAGAATGGTTGTCAGGGCGCTTGGTGATGGGAATGACGCTGGTGTTCCGTTGGGAGCAACACAAGGTTCTGTTTCAGCACTTGGATATTCGCAGAGCTGGACTATTGGTAGTGGTGGCAGTTTTGGAGATCTTTACATTTCCAAGGCCGACAAAGCAATGTTGGGTGGTGGCAACAGTATTGGCTCTTACTCACCAACACAGGAGTTTGCTAATGTGGAGGTTCTTCCATGAGAGGCATAACAGTAATATTACACAAAAAACAATCAACTGGTTACAACTCCATTGGAGAGGAACAGTTTGAATATCAGGACATTCCGGTTGACAATGTGCTTGTAGCGCCATCAACGGCAGACGAAATTCTTGATGCTGACAACCTTTATGGGAAAAAAGCGGTGTATACACTTGGCATTCCTAAAGGCGATGAACATGATTGGCAAGACCAGTGGGTTACGTTTTTTGGACTTGATTGGCAAACTTTCGGCATTCCATTAGAGGGCATCAACAACCTTGTGCCAACCGCATGGAACAAAAAGGTTACGGTGATGAGGCGTGAGTAAAGTTGAAATCACATTGAATGAAGCTGGAATCCAGGAGCTGCTTAAAAGCGGTGAGATGCAAAACGTGTTGTCAACGATAGCAAGAGAAAAAGCATCTGCCGCTGGTCCTGGTTACGGTTCAGAAGTGCATGTGTTCTCAAAGAGAGCGGTTGCACACATTTTCCCAACAACAAAAGAATCGGCTAAAGACAACTACCAAAACAACACACTAATCAAGGTGGTGGGGGTATGATTGAGGAAACAATTTATAACTATCTTAAAGACAACGCAACAGTTCCATGGTATGCAATGAGACCACCAACAAGTGATGGTCATTCAGGTATTGGCGATAAGTACGGATTATTTGAAAAGACCGCATCACAGAAAACGGATCATGTAACATACTCAACATTTGCGTTTCAATCTTATGCTCCTACACTTTTAGAGGCTGCGCAGATCAGCGCAGAACTCCGGCAGTTGATGGAGGAACTCCCAACCACAACAACCGAAGTCAGCAAAGCGCAGTTATCCGGTGAATATAACTTCACAAATACGGCAGATAAGCAACCACGCTATCAGGCCGTTTTTTCGTTAGTACACTTTGAGGATTTTTAACTAGGAGGCAAACATGGCACAGACAGTTGGTAATGTATCAACAGGAAAGCCTGGCATCAGCGGTGGTGTTTATATCGGTGCAACCGGAACTACACTGCCAACAGATGCAACAAGTTCTCTGTCATCTTTTACATCCCTTGGCTATGTATCAGAGGATGGTCTGACCAACTCAAACAGCCCAGAATCTAATACTGGTAAGGCATGGGGCGGCGATATTGTTATCACATACCAGACAGAAAAGCCGGATACATTCCAGTTCACACTGATTGAATCCAAGAACGCAGATGTACTGAAGGCAGTATATGGCGCTGACAATGTAACTGGAACACTGGCAAATGGTATCACAGTATCAGCTAATTCGGATGAAGCTGAAGAAAACATCTGGATCTTTGACATGGTAATGCGCAATGATACATACAAGCGCATTGTTGTTCCTGTCGGAAAGGTTACAGAAGTTGGCGACATCGTATACAAGGATGATGAACTGGTTGGTTATGAGCTGACAATTCAGGCATTCCCAGACGGTGATGGCAATACTCACTATGAGTATATTGTGGAGGCAGACGCTTCTAATTAAGGAGTAGAACCATGAAAAAGGGCAAAACTAAAAACGGATTCAGCTATGCAATTGATGAAAACGTGCTGGATGACATGGAATTGATTGATGCCATGGCAGAAGCACAGGGGAATGATCCGACACAGATTTCTGTTGTGGTCAAAAAGATTTTCGGAACGGAACAGAGGGCAAAACTGTACGATCATATTCGCACAGAGGATGGTCGTGTTCCGGTCAATGACGTAGCTGATATGATAACGGAGATCATTGAATCCATTGGAGACGATGGAAAAAATTGATTGCCCTTGCCAGCATGATAGCCACAGACCGTAATGCGTTAATATGTGATTTAGCAGAAACGTATGGGGTTTTTGACTATAAGAGGGTGCCAGGTAGATTGCTTGGCATCCTTGCGGCTGGTTTAGGGGCAAATAGCAGAATTGGGCAAAAGATCAATGGTGTTAGGGGCAACGTAACAGAAATACTTCTTGCAAGGATATTGGATGGCGTTCAATTCCTGTGCTGGGTACAGACAGAGGACGCAAGAAAAAACAAGAACAGACCAAAGAGCGTTGCATCGGACTTTTTCATATCAGAAGATAAGAATAAAGCCAAAACAATGACCATTGAAGATTTTGAAACATTAAAGGCGAAAATAACAGGAGGATAACCAATGGCAGGACCATCATTAGGAACTGCATATGTACAGATAGTTGCATCCGCAAAAGGGATTTCTGGCTCAATCACGAAAGCGGTATCTGGAGAGGCTGGTTCTGCCGGATCGAGCGCTGGGTCATTGCTTGCCGGAAAAATCAAGGGTGCAATAGTTGCGGCTGGCATTGGTACGGCGCTTGTTGGTGGAATAAAATCAGCCATTAATGAAACTGGCGCGTTGCAGCAGACGTATATGGGCGGCCTTGATACCTTATATGGTGAAGCCGCCGATAAAGCAAGAGAATACGCAAGAGCGGCGGCAGAGGCTGGAATATCACAGAACGCATTTGCAGAGCAAGCGGTTTCATTTGGCGCTGCATTAAAACAAGCATACGGCGGTGACGCAACAAAGGCAATGGAGGCGGCTAATACTGCCATCCTTGATATGGCTGACAACTCGGCTAAAATGGGTACTCCATTGCAGAGCATACAAGACGCATACCAGGGTTTTGCAAAGCAGAACTATACAATGCTGGATAACCTTAAACTTGGTTATGGTGGTACTAAAACCGAAATGGAAAGGCTTCTGGCAGACGCACAGAAAATTTCCGGTGTAAAGTACGACATCAACAACCTTGGCGATGTATACGATGCAATTCACGTTATCCAGGGTGAGCTTGGATTAACTGGCGTTGCAGCAGAAGAAGCACAAAGCACACTGACAGGCTCTTTTGAAGGAATGAAAGCAGCTTGGCAGAATCTGCTTGGCAATATTGGACTTGGACAGAACGTATCTGAATCCATGCAAGGGTTTACTAATGCGATGTCCAACTATTTGTTTAATAATCTTATCCCAACAATTGGGACTATATTCAAGAATCTGCCAACAGCAATAAGCACATTCATTCAACAGGGCGCACCACAGCTGATGAAAGCCGGATTAACTCTTATCAAGAGCATAACGGCTGGAGCTAAACAGAATCTGCCAACACTTATCAAGAGTTTTGTTGATGGCATTACTAACTTATCAGGAAAGCTGTTGTCATCTGCCAGCAGTTTTATCAGTGTTGGTTTGAAACTGATCCAGACGCTTGCAAAAGGCATTATATCTAATATTCCAACACTTATTAAAGCCGTTCCGAAAATCATCACGCAGCTTGTTACGTTCATTAGTAGAAACGGACCGAAAATTATCGTTGCTGGATTGGGAATCATTAAAAACCTTATTGTTGGAATAATCAAATCAATACCAACATTAGTCAAAACAGTTCCTCAAATCGTAGCAGCATTATTCTCTGCGTGGAAAGCCGTAAAATGGGCAGACCTTGGGAAAATGGCTGTGCGCAATATCGTTAGCGGTTTACGGTCCTTAATAGGTTTAGTTAGATCTGGAATGGATGCCGTTAAAAATGCAATGACGCGCCCAATTAGATCTGCAATAGATACTATTAAGGGGGTTGTCGATAGAATAAGAGGACTTTTCCCTCTGTCCATTGGTAGGATCTTCAGCAACTTAAAAATCCCTCACATTAACATTTCTGGCGGTAAAGCGCCGTTTGGTATCGGTGGGTTCGGAACAAAGCCAAGCATTTCAGTATCCTGGTATGACAAAGCTATGGAGAATCCATATCTATTCAGCGGTGCAACCTTGTTTGGTGCTGGAGAAACTGGAGATGAAGTTTTGTATGGACGTAATGCATTGTTGAGAGATATTGCAGATGCAACAGGCGGTGGACGCAACATGGTAACGATCAACAACTACATTAATGGAGCTGAATCACCGGAAGTGTGGGGCGTGAGATTGGCGCGGCAGCTTGAACTTGAAATGAGAGGATAGCATGGGAACAACAAAGAAACCAACAGGCATGTCCATATCAAGAAAAGATAATAAATTCACTTGTTCATGGAAACGGCCTGAAACATATGCGGACCAGCAATGTTATTACCGAGTTAAACGCGGTGATAAATGGGGACACTGGAACAGCTCACATACGAAATTCCTTGACGGCTGGGACAAATTGTCTTGCGGCGATTCAGCGAAAAGCAAAAGCATAGAGTTGACGCTATCAAGGTATTACCCAAACAAAAGCGGTGGCTCATATAAAAAGCAGCTGAACGGAATCCAGTTCAAAGTCAGAGGAAAGCACAGTGGAGACAAATGGTCTGATTATACCTATGAGACCTATACCATAAATCCGCCAAGCGCACCAACATCATTGACGCAATCACTTAATGATGGAACAACTAATGCAGCCACATTCACATGGACAGGAAAGGCTAGCGATACTGCACACGCTTATTATACAGAAACATTCTGGCAGACAAGACTCTTGAAGGATTCTGATATAAGCGAGGGCAAAAAGGCATTCGACACAACAGCGGTATCAGGAACAGTTGACTCCGGCACAAGCACATTAAATTCATCTAAATCTATTACAGAAACAACCGGAACGATTGAGGATGGACATTCCTATACGCGGTGGTTCCGCATCTGTAAAAGAGGGCCGTCCGGCAGAAGTGATTGGCGTTATGCTAAACATGTCTATGCCGCAACTAACAGATCAGAGGATGTTGTTGCAAGTGCAGAAGTTAACGATGCTGGCGGTTATGACGTAGCCATGAGTTGGACCACATCAACGTCAGGTGGGGCAAGACCAATCGACAGTATAATGGCGCAGTATGTTGTTGCTGAACCAGCTGCCGGATTGAATTGCCCAGCCGGATTGACTTGGACCGATGCAAAAGCCTCAAAATATAAAAACGGAAATGATGGTTCTGTGTATAGCGTTGATGGATCGTTGACAGATAACAAATGTCTGTTTACAAGGGTTAACACAATACACGATGGACAGACAACAGAGGGCGTTCCGGTTCTTACAAAGATTGGTACACTTTCAACTCCAACTGGTGTAAGCGTAACAGATATCAACAACACGCAGCACACGATCACTGTATCGGCAACTAATACGGCTGTTGGTTCAGTATCGGATGCATATATGGCGGTAATATTCCAGGGGGATAATTATCCGCAGACAGTTATAGGAATTATTCCGGCTGGTCAAAGTTCCATCTCTCCACTAAAATGTCCAAATTGGGATAGTATGAACAGTTATGCTATTGGGGTGTATGGTGTTGTAGGTGTTGCAACTTACGGTACTGGTAGTAATGGGGTTAAAAAATACTCTATCAATCCATTCCCTGGCAAACCTGGAATAATGACCAGTGAAACAACCTGGTGGCTCAACGGATCAGTTCCTAAAGCGCCAGCAACGGTAACAGTTAAGCAGCCGGATTCCATTGATTCACTTGGCACATTGCAAGTTAACTGGAGCTGGACATGGCAAGACGCAGACGGCGCAGAAATTTCCTGGTCTAAAAATCCAGATGCCTGGGAATCAACAGATGAACCAAGTGTATACAATGCGCCAAGAGTTAACAGCGGTCAGTGGTTTATCACTGGTTTAGATACAAATGTTAAATGGTACGTTAAGGTTCGATTAACAAAGAACGTAGACAATGAGGTTGTTAAAGGACCATACACATCTGGAAACAATGGCGCGCCTGTCATTATAAGAACTGTACCAGACACGCCAAAACTTACTTTGTCAGAATCTATTGTTAGGATTGACGGTCATTTCACAGCTTCATGGGATTATGTTTGTGCGGATGAATCTGCGCAGCAGTATGCAGAAGTAAGAGAGGTTACAATAACTGGTTCTGGAATCACATACGGCAATGTTATTGGACACACCACAAGTGAGCAAGGCATCACGTTGTATCCATCTGCACTAGCCACACCATGGACAGCTGGGTCTGTTCACAACTTATGTGTAAAGGTTGTATCAGAAAACGGATATCAATCAAAATGGAGCGCACCAACACCAATCCGCGTTGCCGTTCCTCTTACATGTGCGGTAACATACCCATCTGGTGATGGCGCAACACTAAAAACAATAACCATTGAAGATGATACCGATACACATACCACAAGGCAAGTTCTGTCACTGATCGACATGCCGCTGACATTAACTTGTACTGGCGCTGGAACTTTAGGTACAACAACGGTAGCCATTGAACGCGCAGAATCGTATTATCTGGATCGCCCTGATGAACGGTGGATACCATCACATGAGGGTGAAGTTGTTGCACTTGTTACGCAGACCGGAGAGGAAACTATAACGATTGATAATGATGACTTAATTGGCACATTAGATGATGGGGCTGTTTATAGAATCGTTGCAACCGTTTCCGATTCCCTTGGGCAGCGTGATGAACTTGATCCACCAATCATATTTGAAGTACATTGGAACGAACAGGCAAAAGAACCAGGTGGAACAGTAACGATTGACACAACCAACAATGTTGCAATGATAACCCCAACCGCAACAAATCCAGGTGAGGGCGCAACTTGTGACATTTATAGGTTATCCGTTGACAGGCCAGTGCTTGTTTATGCCAATGCTGAATTTGGAACAACGTATGTAGATCCATTCCCAACTATTGGCGAGAATGGAGGACACAGGCTTGTTTATAAGACGGAAAATGGAGATTATACAACACAAAACGGTGGCATTGCATGGCTGAACCTTGGCGCAGCACAAGGAGATGTACTTGACATCAAAAACGCAATCATTGATTTTGGTGGAGATCAGGTACAACTCACTTATAACCTGGATCTGTCGTATTCGTGGGAAAAGGACTTCAAGGAAACTAAATACCTTGGCGGTTCTGTCAGAGGGGATTGGAATCCAGCAGTAACACGCACAGGAACAATTAACTCATTCTCAATCACAACTAAAGATCAGGACGTTATACAGGCAATGAGGCGCTTGGCTGATTACGCTGGAATCTGCCATGTAAGAACACCAGACGGCTCTAGTTTTCCGGCTAATGTAGAAGTATCAGACGGACGCAATTATGATGAAGCGCATAAGGCCGCATCTTTCTCTCTTACCATTACAAGAGTAGATCCTGAAGGATTTGATGGACAGACCTATGCAGATTGGATTAACAGCTAATGGAATGGAATCAGGGATTTAGTGCAACATATTACGCAACCACAGTTGAACCCCAATCATGGCGCGATAGTGGGCGGTTTGAGATTCTTGGCGGTTCTATCAACCGTTCAGATGATTCTCTGTACCAATCCGCAGATGTGACATGTACGGAATGGGACACCAACAAAGAACAGTGGATACGCATATATCTGGAGGCAAAGCAGAATAGCGGCGGTGAAAGACACGCATTATTCACAGGGTTAGCGACTTCTCCTAAAAAGGATGTAGACGGAACATTATCAGAATATCCGCTGCAATGCTATTCAGTTGTTAAACCAGCAGAGGATGTTCTTCTGGAACGCGGCTGGTACGCGCCAACCAATGTGCCAGGAACAACAATAATTGCAAATCTTTTATCTGTCTGCCCTTGTCCAATCGAAATAGAAGAGCAATCGCCAAACCTCCAGGAACCAATAGTTGCAGAAGATGGTGAAAGCAATCTGTCTATGGCGCAAAAGGTTTTGGCCGCAATTGGATGGAGAATGCGCATAACTGGAAACGGCACAGTTCAGATTTTACAGCAACCGGAACAACCAGTTGTTATGTTTGACACAAATTATAGTGATGTGATAGAGCCAGAGGTTGAAGTTGAAAATGATTGGTTCAACTGTCCAAATGTGTTCCGCGCCATATCCGATGACTTGTCAGGCATAGCAAGAGACGATGATCCAAACAGTATTTTATCAACGGTGAGTAGAGGCAGAGAGGTTTGGATGGAGGAAACTGGATGTGACTATAACGATGGTGAAACGATTCAGGAATATGCGGAACGCAGACTACAAGAAGAACAGAACCATTATGTAAAAGTATCATACAACAGGCGGTACCATCCAGACGTTATGCCAACCGATTTAGTACGGCTCCATTATCCTAATATAGCTGGTGTGTTTACTGTGAACTCACAAACCATTGAATTAGGATATGGCGCAGCTACAAACGAGGAGGTATCAAATGCCGAGTAATATCAACAAAATAGCAAAGTCAATTAAAGAATCAATCCAAACTGACAAAGGCACAAAGGCATATGACACAGCCGCAACAGTTACAAGGGTTGAGGGAAAGACCGCTTGGGTCCACATTCCAGGCGGTGTAGATGAAACGCCAGTTAAACTAACTATGAATGCTAAAAAAGGTGAAACTGTTCAAGTTAGAGTATCCGGCGGTAAAGCATGGTTAACTGGTAATGCATCCGCGCCACCAACAGACGACACAGTTGCTATCAAAGCAGACGTTACGGCGACAACAGCCAAACGAACAGCCGACAGTGCAGTAGC
>JAEIGA010009363.1_pt1 | contig 14819 bp, 9 predicted proteins | sample 9270691 | NCBI WGS metagenome assembly JAEIGA01 (sample SAMN17057246, study PRJNA624740) | gut metagenome | biome: biome; isolation source: fecal sample | host: Bos grunniens | place: China: Xizang | collected 2019
ATGGTAGCGGCAAGGCCCACGACCTCACCCATCATTGCGGTGGTACGCATAACGCGAACAGTGCCCAGAGCGATATGGCTGACAGAGATATTTCGACCTGCCATAAACATATTTGGAATATCCTTTGAGTAGAAACAGCGGTACGGAATCGGATAGAATCCCATAGGGTCGAGGTGACCGCACGAGAGGTACTCCTGACCAGGGAAGAGCAGCGAGTTCTCAGGATCTGGATAGTGCTGGTCTATATACCACGATGTTGACGCTGAGCCATCAGGGTAGATGACATTATTTTTAAGGTCTTGCTCGCGCAGAACAAACTCGCCCATAAGGCGTCGTGACTCACGCTTACCAGCCACGCAGCTAACCCAACCTAAGTAGCTATTAGCATAGTCCTCACGCTTCTCATAGTGGTTTTTGAGGTATGCCCAATTAGAGTATGCAACATACATTCCATAGTCGCGAATGCGCTCAGCATCAGCTATTTGGTCATCTCGCATACCTACCTCCCAATACCACTGACCGCGGCGTACGACCTGCACGCTACGGCTATCAATTTTAAGTCCCCAATCAATATCTGGGAATGGTCGCAAAGAGTCATCCTCAAGGCAGTACCACTGCAGCGAAGCACCCATAGTCATACCATCTGCTGTCTCAGGAGCCGAGGCCTCTCCATACTTACTCTGCGCCTCACGACCCATACTCCACTCTGCACCGGCAAGCACACCGAGAACAGCATCACCCGTACAGTCAGCAAATAGACGACCCTTGACGCGGATTTGGTTATGGTTGATAACATCGGTAGCCACAACAGATTTGATTCTATCACCCTCCTTAGATACTGCTGTCACACGATAGCCCATAAAGAGGGTTATACGCTTTTCAGCAAGCACGGCAGCGAGCTTTTTATCATCCTCATATATCTCTGCAGGGCGTGCATTACCCTTAGTGACAGGCGCAAACTCGTTGAGCAGATAGCCCAGCGACGGATACAATCCCACATTGAGACGACCACCCAGACCTACACGAATCTCAGATGAGTTATTACCTCCCAGCACCTTGCGATCCTGAATAAGAGCCACGCGCGAACCCGTACGAGCAGCAGCTATCGCAGCACACATACCAGCCACACCACCACCGACAACAACAAAGTCATACGACCCTGCACTCTTTGGCGTTGATGGCAGGCCAAGCAGTCGTTTACGAAGCGTTTTATAGCTCTGCAAGTCGCTCTTCAGAACCTTATCCTCTTGAGTGATAAGCACCGCATCAAAGCGACCATCAAAACCTGTAAGGTCGTGAACCACAACACTATGCTCACCTGCAGCAAGTTCTATTTTAAGACCCTTCTGCCAATGCCACTCAGAGTTCTCATTACCAAAAACGCCGACACTCACGCCATCAACAAACACCTCGAAAATTCCTGGTGTCGGAGCTGCAGACCAATATGCTGTCCAATTGCGAGTGCGGACAAATATATTATAGTCCCCCTCCTCGACAACGGTAAAGGTCGTCTTTGCATCGGCAACAGGAATACCCAAGCCGTGTGCAAGCAGGCAGGTTGAACCTATAAGGTCAAAAAATTGGCGGTCATCGGTCCAGCCTCCGCGCTGGTCAAACAGCGATGCCAAGAGTAGTACTGAAGTGTTCATAGTTATAGGATTTTGTATACAAATATACAAACTTTTTGTTTCTTAGCAATAAAAATAGTATCTTTGTAAAAACAAGTGTGCTATGAAGATACTATTTATTCTACTTTTAGCCCTATTTATATCAGGTTGTGCTACTAAGTCGGCCGTGCAGAATAGTGCCGATAAATACATTATCGAGGGTACTATTTCTATCCGCAAAGAGTGCGATATGAAGTGGATTCTCCGTTATGAGAATAAAGACATCAAGGCAATCAAGGAGCGTGCAGCCGTTGAACCGTCCGAGTGCGATGTGATGTTCTTTGGCAGTTCGTCAATACGCCTTTGGAGTACTCTGAAGGATGATATGGCACCTCTGACCGTAGTCAACCGCGGCTATGGCGGTGCTACGCTGCGAGATTTGCACTACAACTACCCTACCGTTATGGCTCACTATCGTCCTAAGGCGTTTGTCTTCTACTGCGACAACGATCTGAGGACAAAGCCTGAGATTGATATCCCTGTGGGCGAGTTATTCGACCTTGTGCGGATGCTCTTTGACCGACTTGACAAGGACTATCCAGGCGTGCCCGTCTACTTCCTTGCTATGAAGCACTGCAAGCGTCGCGAGGCTATTCGTGACCGTCAGGCGATGTACAACGCGCTAATCAGAGAGTATGCTGCAAAGAGCGATCAGGTGATATTTGTAGACACCTGCACACCGCTACTTACCGAGGATGGACAGATAGACTCCTCCCTATTTTTGAAAGACAGACTCCACCTCAATGCCGCAGGCTATGAGCGATGGACAAAACTCCTTAGACCGTTACTAATCAAATAATTACAGATATGAGAAAAATTCTTTTTACCCTTTGTCTGTTTGCTGCAACAAGCGTTGTGGCTCAGAACAGCGGTGGCATTGATTCCAAGATGATGGAGACCATTCGCAGTGGATATAAAGGCACTGCTGCTGAGCGTGCCGTGAAGAATGCGCTGGCTACAACCTCTATCTCTACCCTTGCCACAAATGGCGACAACCTGGCTATGTGCGATACTCACTTTGCTTATCAGGTAAAGACCAAGGGCATTACAGACCAGAGGTCATCGGGTCGCTGCTGGCTTTTTACAGGTCTGAATGTATTGCGTGCCAAGATGATTACAAATCACGACCTTAAGGGCTTCGAGTTCTCGCAGAACTACCTCTCATTCCACGACCTGCTCGAGAAGTCAAACCTCTTCTTGCAGGGCATTATCGACACTCGCAGCCTGCCTCTCGATGACCGCAAGGTTGATTGGTTGCTCAAGAATCCTATTGGCGACGGAGGACAGTTTACAGGTGTATCAAACCTGATTACCAAGTACGGCGCAGTGCCAAGCTCAGCTATGCCAGAGACATATCAGAGCAACAATACCCGCGATATGCGAATGATTCTCTCACTTAAGTTGCGCCAGTATGCTCTGACCCTCCGCGAAGCAAAGAAGGGTGAACTACAGAGTCTCAAGACAGAGATGCTGACCGAGATATACGGCATCCTTGTTAAGTGTCTTGGTGTTCCTCCAACAGAGTTTGAGTGGACACGCTACAACAGCAAGGGCGAGAAGGTTTCGACCAAGGTATACACTCCAAAGAGCTTCTATGACGAGTTTATCGGCGAGGATTTGGAGGCAAACTACATTATGCTTATGAACGACCCTACACGCGAGTATGGCAAGGTATACGAGATTGACTACGACCGCCACACATACGATGGTGATAACTGGCTCTACATCAACCTTCCTATCGAGCGTATTAAGGAGGTGGCTATTGCCTCAATTAAGGACAATACAGCTATGTACTTCTCTTGCGATGTGGGTAAGTTCTTCGATCGTAAGAAGGGTGTGCTCGACATCGCAAACCTCGATTACGAGTCTCTCTACAACACAAAACTGCCTATGGACAAGAAGCAGCGAATATCTACCTTTGCCAGCGGATCATCACACGCGATGACCCTTATTGCTGTCGATGTTGACGATAGTGGCAAGACCACCAAGTGGATGGTTGAGAACAGCTGGGGCCCTGCAAGTGGTTATAAGGGTAATGTAATTATGACCGACGAGTGGTTCAATGAGTATATGTTCCGCCTTGTTGCCGAGCGTAAGTATGTGCCTGCCGACATCCTTAAGATGCTCGACCAGAAGCCTATTATGCTCCCTGCTTGGGATCCTATGTTTACACCTGAGGAGTAGTTGCAAAATTCAATAAAAAGTAATACCTTTGACATCAGAAAATTAATTAACCTAATAAATAAACAAAGATGAAAAGATTTTTAAAGATTGCAGCTTTTGCTGTTGCACTTGTTTTCTCTGCAGACTTCGCTTCTGCACAGAGCCGAGTTGAGGACTATCCAACCGTTCAGTTCTTTGCACACCGTGGTAGCCGTTTTGAGTATGATGAGAATACTATGCTTGCATTCCGCGAGGCTTACGCTCGTGGTGCTCGCGGCTTTGAGACCGATGTTCGTATGACAGGCTCTGGCGACCTTATCCTCAGCCACGACGAGTCACTCTACCGCACTTGCGGCGTTGACAAGCAGACCGAGGATATGACTACTGAGGAGTGCCTCAAGATTAAGACCAAGAGCGGCAATGACCTTGCACTCTGCCAGGAGCTTGCAGACTTCCTTGCCGGTAAGCCAAATATGTATATTGAGTGGGAGATTAAGACCATCCCTGAGCTCTATACTGAGGCCAAGCTTGAGGAGCTGTGCAAGAAGTTGTGGGATATGACTATGCCTACAAAGCACGAGTCTTCACTCTACCTGTTCACCTCATTTGACACTCGCGCTCTCCGTATTATGAAGCGTCTGCACCCAGATGCACAGATGATGCTTCTTAAGAGCAAGCCTGCTTCTCCAGAGATTCTTATGGAGGCTTACAATATGGGTATTATGCGCGTAGGTTGCAAGATGGACGGCACTACTCGTTCTACCATCCGTTTGGGTCACAAGCTCGGTATGATTGTTTCTCTCTGGCCAGGTAACAATAAGGAGGACTTCTTCCTCGGTGCTGCTCTTGGTTGCGACGCTATGTGCTGCGACCGCTTCTTCGAGGTTGCTGAGTGGGCAGAGAAGAACCTTCCATTCGTAAAGATTAAGGGTTATGAGAAGCCTCAGGCTGCTGCTCCGGTTGTAGCAGAGAAGCCTAAGAAGTCTAAGAAGTAATTCTACAACAGACAAAAATAAGCACCGCTTGTGGCGGTGCTTATTTTTTAGTCTATCAAAAAAATGCGCGATTAGATTCCCTCTGGCAGACTCTCTACACGAACATAGACAGTCACATCATCGCTATCATCCTTAGCGGTCCAGCGCATACGAGAAGAGGTCATCTCGACAATATAGCGGTGTGACCAGTCGAAGTAGTTATAGTCCTCTGTTCCGTAGTTACCGCGAATAACTGCACCAAGCTCTGGGTCAGCCTCAATAAAGTAGTTACCCCTCATTGTTTGGGTATACATACTTCCCACATTCTGATAGAGCGTAAAGCTGCAATCAGAACGCTTAAAGTCGATATATACAAACGCACCATCGGCAAGCGACTTGCCATTGTCGTAGCTCTCGACCATCCACAATCCCGAGATTGTTGTCGGGGTGACATCAATAAACTGCTCGGTCTGCACAGTCTCTTTCTTGCAGCTGCACAATGCCAGCGCAGCAAACACAATCATTAAATATCGTTTCATATTATTCTATCTTTATCTCTCTATTTCTTGGGGCAACATCTGCCTCGATATACAATCTTAGTTTCTCGTTCGTCTCGCCCGTAAGGGTTATTACCAAATCGCCCTGCTCACCTGGTTGTAGCACCTCGGGCTGGCTCTTTATATCCACCTGAGCAGAGGATAGCAAAACATCTTTTTTCACTCTTATTGCCCTCTGCGAACCATTCATACAAGCTATGCGCTCAACGCGACTACTCTTAAAGTCTACAGAAGGTCGTCTTAGTAGCAATCCTGCACAATGATATGGATAGTCACCACTACTATCTGCATCGGCAACAACATAGCCCTTAATGCAAATAACCGCCACAAGAGCCTGTTTATCTCCACTCTGATACACAAAGAGTTTATGGGCAAACGGCCCAGGAAAGCCCTTGCCCGCAAAACTAAAGGCAATAGCCCCCTTCTGGCCTCCTTTAACAACTCCTCCGCGAGCTGTAAGACAACGGCAGCTACTCTTTATATGGTATGCAATAGGTTTCTTGCCACTATTGATCACCTCAATACTTCGCTCCGTAATAGCACTCTCAGCCACGCGACCAAGGTCGACACTCTGCTCCTTTACAATAAGGGCAGAGGCCACCGTGCGAGGATTAGAGACGCTGTCGAGCTTTGCCTGCGGGATAATCCTCATCTGAGCCACCGAGCAGTAGCAAACCATCGAGAGCAATAGCAGCAATACACTACGCATTACAACCAGCCATTATCATTAGCACCGCGACGCACAGTTATGCCAAACTCAAAGCTTGCGCCATTTGACGCCTTAATGGTAGCAGTTGTCGAACCACTCTGCAGGCCGCTGAATACCAGCGCGTTCGACTTCTCATCCTTAGTCACTGAAGCTACAGCCGTGTCGGCAATAGTTACAGTATATGTAAGACCCTGACCCACAAAGTAGCGCGATGGATCTACAGCCACCGAACCGCCGAGTGCAATATATAGGTTCGGGAATACCATATCGGCACCAGCATCGCCAGCGATAGCCGCCAAAAATGCCTCAGCATTTATCTGTCCCGAGCCCATACCGCCACGATAGTCCGCCATATTTATCTGCATAGGCTGCATAGGACCAATATCGGCAACATAACGACGATAGCTCTTCTTACCTGTCATATAGCCATCAATATCTACGGTTGTATCAATCAGCAGCTGCTGCAGCTCAGAGGCCTTAAAGTGGCGACGAAGCTTTGCTGCATAGCTGATACCGAGGGCAACCACGCCCGACACGTGTGGACAAGCCATAGATGTACCCTCCATATATCCGTAACCCGATGGTGATACATTGTAAGGAAGGGTCGAGAGTATACAACCCACCTCTCCATAGTTGTGCGTATCATCTACATACTCGTAGTAGTAGTCCTGATCACCACCTGGAGCCGAGAGAGTTGTTCCCGGGCCATAGTTTGTATATACCGCAGGGGTAAAGTCTGCCGCTGTAGCAGCTACAGAGATATACTCCTCTGCTGCACCCGGATAGCCCGCCGCTGCTGCATTCTCATTTCCGCCCGCAAAGACAGCAATACCACCCTCAATAGTGCCATTTGCATCACCAGCATAGGTTCTAAAGTACTCCAGCGCCTCGCGCTCAAGCGGTGAGCCTGCCATCCACTCCTCCTTAGAGGTAAAACCGCTCTCACCCCAATCGTAGATATTTGCACAAGGTGATACATAGCCCCAGCTACACTGAAGAACTACAGCACCATTATCTGCCGCATACTTAATTGCACGAACAGTCGAAAGGATGCTTGTTGCCACATTCCCAGAGAAGATCTGGCATACCATAATCTTCACACCGCTATCGGCACTACCATCACCACCAGCGATAGAGCTGACACCGATACCGTTATTATTCACCGCAGCAATAACACCTGCCACGTGGGTTCCGTGACCAGAATCGTAGACATTGTTGCTCACAATCTTGCCTGTCTGATGAACGAAGTTATAGCCATACACATCGCCCTTGTAGCCATTGCCATCTGCATCCACCTCTGAGTAGAGGCTCTCGCCCTCATTTATCCAAATGTTTGGCAACAGATCTGGGTGCTCGACAAATACGCCCTCATCAAGTACTGCCACAATAACGCTCTTGTCGCCTGTAGAGCGATCCCACGCCTTCTGACACTGCACATCGGCATCCTTAACAGACTTAACAACGCCATCCTTTACAAACTGATCGCCGCGATTAATAAGGTTCCACTGCTCAGAGAGCAACGGATCGCTCATTGTTGCGCGAGTAGCTGATGCACTGGCCGCCTTGAGCTTCTGCTCTGACAAAGGCACCGCCTTGCCTGTATAGGCACGCTTGACTGTACGGTTTACATCAAACTTCTGCACCTGACCAAGACGAGCAAAGCGGCTTGCCACCTGCTCTACGCTCTGCTTACTGCTGTCAAAGCGCACTACATACCAAAGGTTAAGGCCGCTCTCGGCTGTTCGCTGTTCCGCAGAGCTATCAACCACAAATACGCGCTCAATAGAGCAGGTACCTATAGCCTCAAGAAGTTCGTCAATCTCAACCTCGCCCGTACGGGTTACGCGACTGCCATCGACACCCGCAGCGACAATCATCTCTGCCACCTGAGGGGTGAACTTCACCAAAATCTCGTCGCTGGCATATGGAGCAACGCCTCCATCTACAGGCTGTTCTAACTCCTTGCTACACGCTGTAACAAAGAGCAGCAGTGTTAATATATATAAAATTCTACTCTTCATCTGTCATCGGTTTTTCCTTAGTTGTATACTCCTGATAATAGTAGTCCATATTCGCAGGCTCATTCTCAAAAACGGCAAATGTGCCATTCTTATCGCGTCCCTCCTGCGGGAAGACAAGGCTATATGGTATCCACAAGTCGAGTGCCGGGTGATACAGCAACCAATCAGGCAGCTTGCCAGACAAACGGTTGTGATTTATCGCAAAACGCTTGCACGACGGCATAACCTTCTTGATACGGCGGTCAACAAGTATCTGCGGAAGTGAATCCACAGCATCAACCTCAGCCTGAGTGTAGTACGGCACGCTATCATCATCATCAAACGATGGCAACTCACCCTGCAAGTAGTTTACAGAGAGCACAAGTGTGTCGAGATCCCACTTAAGCAGGTGCTCAGGAAACTTTGGCTCGTCCATAAATCCGCCGAGGTCTGTTCTGATAGTATTACTTAGATCAGAAACCACACTACGCTGATTTGCGTTGAGAATAAGGGTACGCAACTTAGGAAAATTCTCCTTTGTAAGCACCTCTGGGACTGTCTGGAAGTTATTTGAGCCCACATCAAGATGTTCAAGATTCTTCAGCGCCGAGAGACTCTGTGGTAGCGATGTAAGACCATAACTTCCAAGTATTAGTCGCTTGAGCTGAGTCAGCTCTGCAATATCGTCTCCAAGTTCAAGGCTGAGCAAGAAGGTATTTGTATTTCCGAAGAAGCATAACTCCTCTGCTGCAGTAAGGTAGCGCACCTCATAAGGTAACTGCTCCTTGATATTGAAAAAGTAGAACTCTGCCTTACGCACTCGGCCCTCTTTGTCTGGAGTACAACCCTCCATACTCTGATTCCACAGCACCACATTGTCCCACATAGTCATCGGCTGTGAAGCATCCCACACAGCCATAGTCTGCAATGTACGCGAGATAGAGAGCAGAGCCACCGAGTCACCCGCACGAGTATCCGGGATAATCGGCTCTGCCGCCTGCTGCGTGACATTGAGACAATCCTGACGCGCAAGGGTAACATCTGTCTTCGGACGGAAGACAACCTGTGCAAGTCGCTCTCGGTCAGTGGTGTTTATATCCCACTTAAAACGCACAGTAGTACTTCTCGGACGAGCACCACGATTAAGATCGAGGCTATGACGCTCGCTATTAAGCCAACCTGCATTGTCAGGAATATCAACCTCGAAATCTACATTTGACTTAATCTTAATGTCAAAATATCGGCTATCGAGGCGGTCATAGTTTGCAAGAGACACCTCGGCGTTCTCAATCTCGAGAGTATAGTCAAAACCACTCTGGTTGATAACAATCTCCTTCTCCTCCCAAGTGTCGAGGTTCTGAATACGGACAACGCCTCTACGAGCAGTAGTTGTCAGCGCCGAGTCAATAATAAAGTTGCACTCTGTCGTTCCGCGGCCATTTGCCGGAGATACGGTAATCCAAGCATTGTCTGTCGAGGCAATCCAGCGATTTGACGAGGTGATCGTACGACATACGGTACCACCTGCCGCCTCAACATCAAACTCTATACCCTCTGTAGTAAAGGCGTCATTGCTCTTGTCGGTCTGACACCCTACAGCGATAAGTGCTGCTGCTAAAAATATAAATACTCTATTCATACTACTCAACCATTGCGTCACAGTTCAAAATAGTCTGCGACTTGTCATAAATAAGGAAATATGCACCTGCCTGCCAAGCATAACAGATATCCGATGCATCAAATATAATGTTCGGATTATCAGATATATCGAGGTAGTATATAAGCGTAGAGATTGTATCATCAATCTTACCCAGGTCGTTCGAGCCCAGATAGAGTCCACGCAGACCTGTATGGTTGAATACACCCTGTGGCCACTCTCTGAGGCAGCGCTCGCCCTTTGCATTTCGCTGGCTACGGATACCCAACACAGTCAGATAGAAGCTATCCAGCGGCTCAAATGGGAAGTGCTCAAAGCAGTTGAACGACAACTCAACGCCATACAGATATGGAAGGTTCACGGCGTGAATTTCGCGTGGAAGATCCTTGAGTTTGTTATACGAAAGATCTATTGAGGTCATATAGATAGAGTTCTCGTGCTCAAACGAACCCTCAGGAATCTCATCAATATTACAACCACGAAGGATAATATATGCTACAATAGAGTTTGTATCGGCAAGTGCCTTCGGATACTTTGTCAGCTTAGGGTTCTGCGCAAGTGTAAGGGTGTTTACATTCAGTCCGCGATATGTACCATCCTCCTCACCCTCAAAGCCGTCGATATCATTACCCGAGAAGTCTACTGAAGTCAGTACCACATTGCTCTTTGCCGAGAAGATATTTGGCACCTTCTTAAGGCGGTTATACTTAACCGAGAAGTTCTCAGAGTCAGCATAGCCACAGAAGTAACCGTCAGCATCTACAGGCATAGACTCAAGCAGATTATTGTCGAGGTATAGCTGCACTGGCGACACAGCCTTACCCAGCGGATGAATCTTCGAAATCTTGTTATACGCCAGGTCAAGCAGAGATACCTTAGTCATCTGGTTAAATGACTCTGGCAACTCCTCAAGATTATTCTGACGAGCATAGAGAATCTGAATCTTCTCCTTTGATGCACCCGTTGCAAGGGCATTCATACCCGCATAAATCTCCTCAGCACTCCACTGTGCATTGTTGGCAATATTGAGCGAAACAAGCTCAGGGAGTTTTGCAATCTGAACAGGGAACTTTGTGAGTTTCGGGCAGTTATAAATCTCAAGGTCTGTACAAGACACAAGTTCCGAAATCTCCTCAGGCAGGCTCTCAATAGCACTATTTGCCACAAAGAAGTACTGCAGCTTCTTCAGATTACCAATCTCGGCAGGGATAGACTTAAGGCCATTGCACAGCGTGCCGTGGTTGGTGTCCATCTTGCGGATAAACTGCTTACCGCTCTTGATATCTATAATCTCAGACTCCTTCATTGTATCGTACAGAGCCGTTGCAGGGATATGTATATTTCGCTCTGCAAGGGCACGAGCACAAGGCTCTGCAAACTGTGTTGCAGGGTGGATAGTTCGCAGATACTCGCCGTGTCTCTGCAGTCGAGTCTGGTTGCGCTCAGAGAGTGAAAGACTGCTATCAAGGGTCGGATCATATGAGATAAGGTTATCGTCATTATGAGTACCCAAGTAGAGCTCAACAAGCTCTGTCAGCTGGCCAATAGCCGGCGAGAGGTGACCTCGGAAGGCAAAGCCACTAATATCTATCTTGGCCACACGACCATTTGAGTGAAGCTCTACGCCCGGCTGGTCGCCCCACAAGTCCGGATCTTTATTAAACTCCCAATTAGCACCGCGAGCCCAATTCTCACCGACATAGTACCAATTCTCGCCATCAAGGCTCTTCCAAATCTCATAAAGAGCATAGTAGTCCTTAATATACTCATCGCTCTGATAGAAGGTAACCTTAACATCAGCCTCTGTTGTCACATTATCCTCAACCTCGAACTCCGAAAGTTTTGGGGAGGTGTTACTCTCGAGCAGGTTCTTACTGCTGTCGAAAGTCTGATACGAAATTACGCGATACTTAGCAGCAGGAAGAGATACCAACGAGTCGCAGATAACCGAAGAGGTGCGATAGCCCTCCTTGTCGCTATACTCATTCTCCTCGTCAAAGTGATACGAGAATCGAGCAGGGAGCATCTCTATCTGCACAGGGTTTGTAACGCTACCCGATGAGAGTACGCGACCCACAGACATTGACACATACTTAACCTCATCAAATGTATACTCACGCACCGATGCGCGGGTAGGAGCATCTGAAAAATCGCTCTTATCCTTCTTCAGTGTAAAGCGTACTGAGCCACGCGGAGTAACGTTGACGGTAATATCGTGAACGGTAAGTCCGTCTGCAGTAACTGCAAAGGTGCTCTCGGCTGCAGGAGTGCCTGTATACACAAGTTCATCTGCAGTATCATAGAGCGAGAAGGCAACAAGTCGATACTCACCCGTAAGCAGCTGCAGCTTGCTTGAGCGCAGACCGAACTCCTCCTGACCCGCTACACCCTCCAAGGTAAGGGTTTGGGCAATTGTGGTCTGCCCATAACCCAGAGTAACCTTCACCTTACAAGCCTCTGCGAGGTAGTCAAGTGTACCCTTGACTGCACGAGTGCCGTAAGATGCCTCTTTATAGAGTTTAAACTGTACATATCCGTAGTCGTCATTGCGGTAATCTGGCATAGACTCCTTGCTACAGCCCACCGCAAAGAGCAGTACGACCAGGGATAATATTATTGCTATTCTCTTCATTATTTACTAATCTTGAGTGTACAAATAAGCACAACCGCGCCGTCCGCAAATATCAGTGCGCCATTTCTGTTATTACCCTTCACAGAGTCCATAATTACCATCTGGTACTCCTCGCTATACTCATATGTGAGCCAATCCTTGTCGTTCTCGTTTACATAAGCACACTGCTGTGGCAGACCCTTGAGCATTGACATATTAGGTGTAGCTGTGGTATATGTGAGCTGGAAGACCCTCTCTCCATACTTTGAGTATGCATTGTAGAGCGTGCCCGATGTGAGCTCAACAAGTGTAGACTTCTGCTGTGCAGCATACTCCGGATAGTAGAAATTAAGGCCCTGGAATACATAAGGCACATTATCGTTATAACGGCAGAGCATCACCGCAAATACGCCATCCTTATCCTCAAAGGCAACAACACCCTCGTACTCGTCAGTATTGACATTCTTTGCAGCCTCTGCTGTAGGCTTAGTCTTGTCCATAATAATGCGGACATTCTCATTATTCTCACCAGAGACTGATGTGTAGATCCACGCAGTCTGGCTATCTGTAAGCTCTACAAGAGCACCGTTAGCATCAAATGAATAGCACTTGATAGCTGTATATGGGCGAATAACATTTACATACCAATTCTCATATGCCCACTCTGAAGCATAGAATACATCGTAACCAACATCAACGCCATCAAACAGGCCAAATACCCAGTGGTTAGCCTCGAGCTGACTGATTGAGTTACCCTTCTGCTCCATAGTCTGCTCACCGACAATCTCAATTGAGCCAGGATTACCAGCCTGCTCGACTACTGTTACAACATACTGCTTATACTCATCAGCAATCTGGCCGTTAAGTGTAAGTTTATCCACATCTGTTGCATCAACACCCTGCGGAAGAACAAGTACGGTTGCTCTGCGGATATGACCCTCATTCTGCGGAACAGAAATATTGAGCGTACGAGTCTGGATAACTGCTGCATTGGTTTTATCCCACTCTGCATAGTCAAGTGTAAGCCACTCAGGATTGAGTGTCGCCTGAGCAAGGCCTGCAACCTCTGTAAACTCTACTGCAGCCACTGTTGAGCCGTCAATACCCAGCACAGATGCTATTGCACCACCCTCAACATACTCGCCAATCATAGAGCTATAGATATAACCCTTATAGTTAAACTCAGTCTTCTCAGTAAAGCCATCAACTGCAAAAATATCGGTTGCTGCAGGGATAGACACCTTAAGCGAAGAGACGCTCTTGTCAGTAGCTGTAGCATCTACGAAGCTCAGTACCACGCTCTGCTCGGTCATAGGATATTTTGTCTCGTCACCCTTAATCCAAAGCTCGGTAACACCTGCCTGACCGCCCTCAATAGGGACAATCCACTCAGGAGTACCATCCACAATCCAGTTGAAGTTGCTCTCAACCTTCACGCGAGTAGAGTAGAGACCCATCTCCTCAGGCCAAATCATACCCACACCCTCGGCAGGCACCTCTGTAGTCTGATAAGCATAGGTTAGATCACCCTCTGTTGCATAGGTAAATGTACCCTGCTCAACAACTACAGCATAGAGCTTAAGCTCACGCTGCTTACGTGCAAGGGTAAGGGTTGCGATAATCTGGCTCTGACCCTTCATCTTCATTGTAACCTCGCAGATACGGTCAGCATCAAACTCCTCAACATTAGACACGGCAATAACCACGGTGTGAGTACCTGCATCACCACGCTTGGTATAGACCATATTATCACCATCCTTAATCTGGAAATATGCCGCAGTAGCCTCTGGCACAGATACCTCCCACGCCATATTTGGGTTGATAGTCAGCGTATACTCGCTACCAGGTACCACAGTATCGCTCACAGCTGTCGGAAACTGAGGTCCCCCTGCATCCGGAGTAGGCTCATTGCCCTCGTTACCACTTGTTGCGTCGGTCTTACACGCTGCAAAGAGCAGTGTGGCAGCAAGCATAAGACTTGTAATTTTAAATAAACTCTTCATATCTCTATATTTTTTGTTTCTCGTTTATAGTCCGTTTAACTAAAATCCCTCGCCCTTAAGACGATCAGCCTCCTCGTCAGAGATCCACTCAAGGATATTGTAGAAGTGACCTACAGTACCAATTGCAGTGCCCAGATTCTCTACATATATATGTGTCCAGAGTACCGCAAAACGCTGGCAAGAGTTGAAGTAAGAGGTGTAGTACTGACTATCGTCGCACAGAATATGGTTGTCGCCCAATATCTGTCCAAATACTGATGCCTCATCGCTAAGCACCTGATCCTTATCCATAGTAATGCGCGGATTTGTAGCATCCTTCCCATCAAAAGTCAGTGTAATGTCGTAACCATCAAAGAAGCAGTTGCGAATAATAATCATATTCTCCTCTGTTGGATGCGGCTCGGTGAGTACTACGCGCGGATAAGAGGTGTTCTCACCAGGATAGTCACGCAAGAACATAGATGAGAGCACCGCATAG
>JAEIGA010009364.1_pt1 | contig 14819 bp, 6 predicted proteins | sample 9270691 | NCBI WGS metagenome assembly JAEIGA01 (sample SAMN17057246, study PRJNA624740) | gut metagenome | biome: biome; isolation source: fecal sample | host: Bos grunniens | place: China: Xizang | collected 2019
GAAGATGCTTACCATGCAATTCACCGCAAGGAGATCGATGCTGCTCGCTCGCAGGTGATAGCGCAGCAGACAATGCAGAAAGCCTCCAATGCAATCCAGTCTGGCTCTCGCAGACCGGACGAAAATGGTACATCTGGTCAGTCCGCTTCCGTGACTACATTCGACTACTCTAAGGCAAGCAAAGCACAGAGAGATGCTCTCAAGAAAGAGATCCGTGCTGCTGCCGCTCGTGGGGAGAAATTGTATCCCGGAAGATAAAGGCATACATTTCTCCTCGCCACATTACGGAAGGAGAAAATAATATGTTTATCGAAATTATCAACAAGTTCCACCTGCAGCTGTTTGCTGATGCAGGTACTGTAGTTAACGCAACCGGCAACTATGTCAACGCTTACACTGGTGATACTACCGCCTTTGACGGTATCAACACCCTGTCTGGTGAGCTGAAGACCTTCTACGATACTGAGCTGCTGGAGAATGCTCGTGTTGAGCTGTTCTATGCTCAGTTTGCAAAGAAGCAGGCACTGCCTGCAAACCACGGCACCACTGTTGAATGGCGTAAGTGGAACACCTTTGCTAAGGCTGGTCAGCTGCAGGAAGGTGTCATTCCCACCGGTCAGAAGTTCGGTATGAGTTCCAAGACTGGCTCCATCAACCAGTATGGTACTTATGCAACCGTTTCCGACAAGCTGGAAATGAGAGCTTATGACGATGTCATCCTGGGTGCTACCGAGGAAATGGGCGCATCTGCTGCAGAAACTCAGGAGACCCTGATCCGTGATGCTCTGCTGGTCAACACCAATGTGCTGTACTGCGATAACATCACTGTGGCTACCGGTGCTGTTGTAAGCACTCCTACCGCTCCCAATGCTATGGAAGCTACCGCAGAGACTATGTCCGTTCTGACTCCTGATATGGTCGCTAAGGCTGTTACCAAGATGAAGAAGGACCGCGTACCTACCATCAATGGTAAGTATTACGCAGTCATCCATCCCTCTGTTGCTTACGATCTGCGTAAGTCTGATGCATGGATCGAGGCTCACAAGTACGCACATCCTGAGGAGATCTACAATGGCGAAATCGGTGAGCTGCACAACTGCCGCTTCGTAGAGAATGTCTTCGCTCCCATCCTGGACGGTGAGTACGCAAACAAGGCTGGCGGTGCGACCTACGCAACCTACTTCTTCGGTAAGGATGCCTTCGGTATCATCGATCCTGAGGGTGGCGCACTGGAGATGATCGTCAAGGATAAGTCCCAGGTCGGCGGTCCTCTGAATCAGTTCAGCACCATCGGTTACAAGTTTGAGACCAACGGTGCAACCATCCTGTATCCTGAGCGTTGCCTGCGTGTCATGAGCTGCTCCAGCTTCAGCGCAACTGACGAGGCAAACTAAATCCATACTCTATGGGGGGCAAGGCGTAAGCCCTGCCCCCTAACTTATTAGGAGGTAATAACCAATGGCTAACAATGAAAATAAAGCTACCAAGGCAGCTGAGACTCCCAAGGACAACCGCGTGGAGATCTTCGTTCCTAAGGGCTATGCAAACGATGACCCCAATATGTTTATCAGTGTGAATGGTGTAAACTACCTGCTCCCCAGAGGCAAGAAGTCCATGGTACCTGACTTCGTAGCCGCTGAGTTCCACAGATCTCAGGCAGCGCAGGAAAGACTGGACCAGAACATTGAACAGATGTTGGAAGCAGCCAAAAAGTAAATGAAGGGGGGCTTCAGCAGCTCCCCTTTTTGAGATAGGAGTGAAGTATATGACAATTGCTGAAGCAATCTCCAAGGTCGATTCCCTGAAACCCAACACATACTCCGTAGATGACAAGGTCGAATGGCTGTCCAATTTGGATTCCAGAGTAAAGAGCAAGATTATCGATGCCCATGAAAAATGTGTGCCGATCTACTTCTACGGCTACGATAGTGATACTGACCAGGAGACATATCTGCTTGTGCCTCCTCCGTACGATGCAATGTATCTGCGGTGGCTGGAGGCTATGATCGACTACTACAACAGCGATGATGACCGCTATAACAATGCCATCAAGCTGTTTAACAATGCCTACGAAGACTTCAAGAAGCACTACACTCGTACACATATGCCTATAAGCCGTGGCAGTGGGTTTATCTATTAACGAGGAGGGAAAAGCATGGAGTACCCTACTCTTAATGTGAAACAGAAGTCCAGACAGATGTTGGATGCATTCTATGGATACAACCACAATCTGCGGATCGGTGACAGCGAGTTCTATGACATGAATAACATGACATCAGACTATTATCCTGTTATTGCTCCCAGAAAGAATCGTGGTGTCTATTCGAATAGCACCAAAGTCGCTGGCATCATTGCAAAAGATAACCTGTGCTATGTGGACGGCACAGAATTCGTAATTGGTACGGATCGCGTGGAGATGGGGCTGTCTACCAATGCAGCTGATTGTCCCAAGAATCTGATCTCTATGGGCGCGTATGTCATCATCATGCCGGACAGAAAGTACATCAATACGATCAAGAACGGCACGGAATATGACTATGGCGATATTGATGCGACCTTCACTACTACTGCCGATGTCAAGTTCCAGCTGTGTAATTTGACCGGCGATTCCTACGATAATGCAACAGTATCTGATACAGCACCTGAAAATCCAACAAATGGTCAGGTGTGGATCGATACCTCGTCCACACCTCATACTCTTAAGAAGTATTCCTCTGCCAATGAAATGTGGGTGAGTTTTGCGACCACCTATATCAAGGTCATTTCCGCTGGCATCGGTAAGAACTTTGAACAGTACGATGGCGTAAAGATTTCCGGTATCACGATCGACAGCCTGAAATCCTTGAATTCTGCCCATGCCCTTTGGGGCTGTGATGATGACTACATCATCATCACAGGCATTCTGGATAAGGTTGCCACTCAGACGGTGTCTCAGGGCAGGATCACTGTTTCCAGAAAGATGCCTATCATGGACTTTATTGTGGAATCCAACAACCGCTTATGGGGCTGTAGATACGGCAAGAACGATGATGGGGATGTGGTCAACGAGATCTATGCCTGCAAGCTGGGTGACTTTAAGAACTGGAACTGCTTTATGAATCTATCCACAGATAGCTATGCAGTTTCCTGCGGTTCTGACGGCCAGTTTACTGGTGCTATTACGCACCTTGGATACCCTCTGTTCTTCAAGGAGAACAATATCCACAAGGTATATGGTAACTATCCTGCGAACTTCCAGCTGCAGAACACCGCCTGCCGTGGTGTGCAGAGAGGAAGCCACAGAAGTCTTGCTATCGTAAACGAAACCCTGTACTACAAATCCTCCAGTTCTGTCTGTGCCTACGATGGCTCTCTGCCTGTGGAGATGTCTACTGCCCTGGGTGATATTCGATACAGTGATGCAGTCGCAGGCGCACATGGTAATAAGTATTACATCTCTATGAAGAGCGCAGACGGTGCTTACCATCTGTTCGTGTTCGACTCTTCCAAGGGAATGTGGCACAAGGAGGATAACCTTCAGACGGATGGCTTCTGTTCTTATATGAACGAGATGTATGCCATCGATCATGCTACCAAGAACATCGTCACGATGCTTGGCTCTGGCACACAGGACACTAAGAAAGTCAAATGGATGGTAGAAACTGGTCTGGTAGGTATGAATCTGCCGGATATGAAGTACATCTCCAGACTACTTTTGAGAATGTCCTTGGAAGTAGGCTCTAAGGTGACTATCAGCATCCAATATAACTCTATTGGCGATTGGGAGCAGGTGAGCCAGATTACGGCATCCAGCCTGCGTAGCTTTGCAATTCCTGTCCGACCGAGAAGATGCGACCATTTCCGTATCCGTATCGATGGCGAGGGACAAAGCAGAATTTATTCCGTCACCAAAACGATTGAGCAAGGAAGTGATGTTTCGTGAGTGTAAACTTCAGATATCCAAACATTACGAGTGGATCTGAGAAAGAACAGCTTGCGCAGATCAAGAGCTTTCTGCATCAGCTTGTGGAACAGCTAAACTATGCAGTTCCTTCTTCCGGTGGAGATGCTTCCTCGCAGACCTACGAAGTACAGGGACAAGAGGTTTCCTACTATGAACTGCAGTCCCTTATCATACAGGAGCTGCAACAGGTCAAGGATCTGTTTGATCAACTGTCTTCGAAAATGCAGTCCGAATATGTCAAAGACGATGAGCTGGACAAGAAACTTGATGCAGCACTTACCGATGCGAAGGAAAGTGGCGAGTTTGACGGTCCTGCTGGTCCTACTGGCCCCACTGGTCCTGCTGGCCCTGCCGGATACACGCCTGTGAAAGGTCAGGACTACTTCACTGAGGCAGAAGTGGATGCTATCACGGATGAGGTGCTACAGCAAGTCCAGACAGCTGCAGGTATCGCAGCTGACATAGTGACTCAAATTGGAACTGTGAATGGGTGGACATTCAAGAAGTGGAGCAGTAATTCCTATGAGATGTTTGGTGAGTTCACAGTGACACCAACTGCAGCGAGCGCGACAGCTGGTAGTATGCTCTTCCAAGGAGATAGTGGTAGTACCTTTGGCAGCGTATATGCATCGAATGAGATTACACTGCCTACACCTTTCGCAATTGCAAGCGCAATCGTATCTGGAACTGCCAGCGACCAGTTTGAAATCACAAGTGGTGGACAGGGAAGCACGGATGCAACAAACAGCATCGGTTTCATCCTGTTGAGATCGAAAGCATTTGATAGCAATACACAGATTACTGTGAGGCTTCATGTAACAGGAACTTATAACCTAGGAGGGACGGAATAATGGCAAAAGCTGTTAATGTAAAAGATAAAGACAATAATAAATCTGTTTCTTTGCCTTCAACGCCTCAGTATACAAATCTTAGCAACGGAAGCACAGGTGGAGAGGTCAAGGCTCTGCAGAAAAGTTTGATCAATGCAGGTTATGATGTCGGATCTGCTGGTGCAGACGGCATCTACGGTAGTGCTACCGCTGCTGCCGTAAAAAAGTATCAGAAAGACAATGGACTGACTGTAGACGGTATTGCAGGTAACAAGACTCTTGGTAGCCTTTATGGTACGAATACCACTAAGACCAAACTTCCGGCTGCCGCAACTACTGTAGTCTCAAATGCTGTTAATGCTGGAGTTGATACCGCAAAGAAAGCTGCGAGTGGCTCTTCCAGTAAGGGATCAAGCAGCTCTTCCAGTAAGAGCAGTTCTTCTAGTAAGACCAGCTCTTCCAACAAGTCTACAACTTCCAAAAAGACGGATACCACGAAGACAACTGGCACCACAACTGGCACCACAACTGGTACTTCTACTGCTGACACCTTTACTTACGAACCCTATTCGTATGATAAGGAATTCACCTATGAAGATTTTTCGTACGATCCTTTCACTTATGAAGATTATGTAGCAAGTGATAAGGTGAATGGGTACGATGCAGCATTACAGGAACACATAGCAAACGAACCAGGTGAATATGAGAGTCAGTACGGAGAAAAAGTTCTTAACTATGCCAACCAGTATGAGAACAGAGATCCCTTCTCCTATGACTTTAACTCTGATGCTCTGTATCAGATGTATAAAGACAACTACATCCAGCAGGGTCAGATGGCAATGATGGACACTATGGGTCAGGCACAGGCGATGACAGGCGGTTATGGTAGCTCCTATGCACAGACAGTAGGTCAGCAGGCATATAATCAGCAACTGAGTCAGTTGAACGATGTTATGCCGGAACTGTATCAGATGGCTTATGATCGTTACACCCAAGAGGGAGAAGAATTGCTCAATTTGTATAATATGTACATGGATCTTGATGAACAAGACTATGGCAGGTACATGGATAAATACGATATTTGGAGCAGTACGCGTGATTACTTGTCTGATCGTTATGATAGCGAACGAGAATTTGACTACGGCGTTTATAGTGATGACCGCAGCATTGCATACGATGACCACGATGCTAATAGAACCATTGCATACAATAACTACGATGCTAATAGAACCATTGCGTACGATGATTACGATACTGAGAGACAACTTGATTATGATGCGTGGGAATTTGGTGTAAACACCGATTACAATGTACATCGTGATGCAGTAGAAGATTCCCAGTGGCAGCAGGAGTTCGATACCGAGAACGAACAGTGGCAGAAGGAGTACGATTACACTGAGAAGCGTGATGCAGTGGAAGACGATCAGTGGCAGAAGGAGTTCAATGAGCTATATCCGGAGGATGAAGAGGAATCTACTAGCGGAAGCGGAAACGGAAGTGGAAGTGGCAGTGGTACTGACAGCAGCTCTAAATATACTAAGAACCCTGGTTACACTAAGGAAGAGATCCTTTCCATCCAGAAACAGGCAGGCATTACTGAGGACGGCATCTGGGGACCGGAAACCGCAGCTGCTTATGACAATGGTACTAAGCCGAGTTCTTCCAGTACCGAAACTAAACTTAGCACGGCTGCTCAGAACTTCGTTAATAATCTTCCGTATGCTAATTCCTCAACCACAGGCGAGCAGTGGAAGGAGTTCGTGCTGAACAGATTGACAAGTTCCTCTCTGAGTGATGCAGATAAGGAAGCAATTGCATATAAACTTGGACTTTGATAGGAGGTGAGAAGTATGGGTTCTAACGATTGGCTGGAACGAGCTCGCCAAAGGCGTGAAGAAGAGGAAAAAGAGAAAAATAAAGAAACAAATGCGACCAGTTCCGGAAATAAGACGAATTCTACTAGTTCCCAAAACAAGAACAATTCTACCAGTTCCGAAGAAGAGTGGCTTATTAAAGCTCGTCAGAGGCGCGAGGAAGAGAAAACAAAAGAAACAAAACAGACTAGTTCTGAATCTAGTTCTGGAGGAGATTGGTTAGAACGAGCTCGTCAGAAGCGTTTTGATGATGATGTCAGCAAAGTTGATGACGATTACATCAATCTGTTTGTAGGTGCTTCCAATGATTACTTCAGTACCGCTGATGAAGAGTACGGCAAGGTTGGGTGGGATAATGCTTCTAAATCCTACGAAACCAGAGCTAACACCAAGAAAGATCTGGACTACAGGCAGAGGGTTATTCAAACCTGGCTTGATTCTAATCAGCAAAGCGTTGATGAGAATACCTATACTGAACTTTCCAAAACCCTCAATAATTATGGGTCGAATGCAACAGGTGTTCTGGATGCGTTCTCTTCTGCGAGAAACTATTACTCTCAGTGGGATACTCTTGAGGATTACCAAACCGCAGAGAGATACAACGGCTACAGCCAGAAGTACAGCGGTAAGAGTTACGAAGAAATCTATGATGCGATGATGTCCCTTGGTGAGGGCGAGGAAAAGGATTGGCTTCGTGCATATCAAGCAAATCTCTTCGGTGATACTCTTAAAGGGAACGCAGATTTCCAGGAATATGCCACGAAGGGTTCTACACTCGACTACACCGACTTTGGTTCCACAGAGACTCATCGTAAACGCCACACAACGGCAGTCAGCATTGACAAGTATCGCGCTGCATCTATGGCACTTTACGAGCATAATGGTAATGAAGGTGCATTTGACAACAAACCTCAGTATGAGGAGCAGCTCTCTATTTACCGCACAATGACTGATGATGAGTTCAATACTTTGGCATACTGCATTGCCAAGGACAAGGAAGAAGGAACCAATCTTGCGGAGCAGTATGTTGACAGCATCGAGGAGACCCTGAAAACAAGACGAGGACACGAAATAAGCGGTAATATCGAGGGCAATACTGCACTTCAGTATTTGTACGGTGTTAACGCTGGCGTAGACCAGTTTGCGACAGGTCTTGAAAACCTTGTAACAGATAAGGACTACTATATTGCTAGTCCTATCCAGGTGGCTTCCGGTGATATCCGAGAATCATTAGCGGATAATGGTGCAAAACTTCCTGAGTGGATGGGTGGCGGATCAATTGGCCAGGGTGCGTATGACCTCATCACCACCTCTGCCAATATGGCTCCGTCCATCCTTGCATCTGCAGCGGCAAATGTTTTGGTTCCTGGTTCTGGTGTAGTTGTCGGTAATGCTCTTATGGGTTCGTCCGCTGCTGGTAATGCGTATAGCGATGCCATTAACAGAGGATTTGGAAAGAATGAGGCAAAGTTTTATGCCGGTGCTATTGGCGTATCTGAAGCAGCCTTGGGTGCTGCGCTTGGTGGTATCAGCGAACTAGGCGGTGTCAGTTCTAAGATCACAAAGGCTGTGGCTGGAATTGATAACGGTTTGCTTCGCTTTTCCCTCAAGTACGGTGGTCAAATCCTATCCGAGGGTGTTGAAGAAGGATTACAGGAAATCCTTGATCCTATTCTGCAGAACGCTATCCTCCGTGCAGACGAGGACATCGACTGGAGCCAGGTAGCATATTCTGCTTTGCTTGGTGGTTTGTCCGCTGGTGTTTTGGAAGTCGGAGGTACCGTCAGCGAAACGAGAGCCGAAACAGCACTTAACAAGCAGACAGTGCAGCAGTATGGTGACTTTACAAAGGAACTTATCGATGAGGGACTCCAGAGCAATCCTAAGAGTGAAAGCTATAAGCTTGCTCAGAAGTACCAGCAGCAGGTGCAGGGAAAGGATGGCAAGCAGGGCAAGGCCATGACAGGCTCTCAGATTCGCAAACTCGTGGCAGCAAACGAAGCACAGTTTGCTGTTGAGGATTTTGACTCTGCCGTTGCCACAGCAAAGGAAAGCCTGACAGAACTGGGTGAAACCAAGGATGTGGACAAGCTTGCTAAGTTGGTTGCAAAACGAGCAACTGGACAGGAGCTTACTCGTGCTGAGAAAAGTACCCTTGCCAGAAGTCAGTACGGCTCCAAAGTAGCCAAGGAAATGTTCGATGCTAATCAAAAAGCGGAGCAGGAAAGCAAGCTGGCCTACAAAGCCTTAACGGATAGAGTAGGAAAGGAATCTCGATATAGTGTCTCCGAGAGTGGACAGACTACAATCCGGGATGGTAATGAAGCGGTTGCTATTTCTGAGGTATCCAAGATTGAAGATGGTAAAATGACTATCAAAATGGAGGATGGCAGAGAGGTAGATGCAGGTGAAATCGACTTTGCTAACGATAGTGAGTCTTTCCTGTACTCTTCAATCGCAGATATGGAGAATATAACTCCGGCAGCAGCTACTGCACTGATCAAAAACTTCGACACTTCTTCTGAACAGAGTGTAAGCGAGTATGTCAACGGCATTGACGAGGCATACACCTATGGATACCATGGCTACTCTGTAGAGGATATGAAGGTTGGAGATTACGCAGTACATCTGTCCAATGAGCAGATGATGAGTGCGTACAAACTGGGTCAGTCTGCAAGGGCAATCGGTATCGAGACAATGGATGCACCTGCTGTCAAGATGCGTACTGCTGCAGAAGCAACTCTTTCCAAAAAGGAAAAACTTGCACAACAGAAGAATCGCTTTGAGTCCGATGATGTTGAGGTATACTTTGAGGATGGCGGCACTGTGGTCAAGTTCGATGAGGCTGGTACGCAGCTCGATGAGAAGAGAATGGCTGGTGTCAATGCTGCTAAGTTCCTGTCCAAGATGGGTATCGGTGCTAAGTATTACTTCTACAAGTCCTATGTCAATTCCGAGGGCAATCGTGTCTACAAAGATGCCAATGGCAACGAAGTTAAAGCACCGAACGGTATTTATAAGACCTCTGATGGAAGCGTTCACATTGACCTCAACGCAGGTGATGGTGGTGAAGGTACTACTCTGTTCACTCTTGGTCACGAAATGACTCACTTTGTGAAAGATCAGTCCAAAAAGCAGTTCAAAGCCCTGTCCGATTTGGTTACTGAGGCATTCAGTAAAACTGATATGACCATGCACGATCGAGTGTTGGAGAAGCAGAACCGACTTTCCGAATATCGTGGCGAGGATGTTTCCTATGACGAAGCATTCGAAGAAGTTGTGGCAGATGCTATGTCCACCATGTTCACGGATGGTAACATCTACGAAAAGCTGGCAGAGCTGAAGACTAAGGACAAGGGTCTGTTCGATAGCATTAAGAAGTTCTTTGAAAATCTTATTGCCAAGTTCAAGGAGATCTATGCATCCCTCACACCGGATCAAAAGGATGCACAAGATATCCGAGCCATGAAGGATATGTTTGACCGCATCCAAGATGCCTTTGCAAAGGCTCTGGTGGAGGCAAGTGATAACTTCCATGCGAGTGAGCAGACATTGGCGCAGGCAGGTATTTCTGTTGATTCCAAAACGGATGCAGGCTCCATCTACTCTGTAAGAGATGTGCTGAACGAGACGGAGAGGAACAAAGTTGCCAAAGCTCTAACTGAAAGATTCGGTGTAACCTTGCAGGAGGCAAAGGAATGGCTGAAAGCGGAGACATCTCTCGCAAGCCTTATCCTCAATCCTAAGTATTCCTCTTATCTTGATTATGAGGCAGATCCCAATGAATTGGCGATCAAGCAGAACTCCGACTATCCTCAGGGTACTGTTGACTTCTCCAACATCTGTAAGAAGAGAAGAGAGTTTACTCAGGTCATGAATAGCATCCTCCGCAATTTCCCCAATCATGTGTTCGCAGCTACCGACTTGGCTAAGATCAGAACTATTATGGGCGAGGAAGGTATGACACTTCCTTGTGGCATCTGCTATGTGGAAGACCGTAGACAGCTCGATACCATTGTTGCACAGGACTTCATCAATGGCTTGGAACTGTACAGAAAGGGAAGTAAGACCAGACCTGATGGCAAGCCCTTCAATGCAAATCAGCTTAAGGGTCTGCAGCTCACAGATGGTGATAACTATGTGCCTACCATTTATGAGCTGGTATCTCTGGAAGGCAGAAACAGCCTGAAAGCCAAGAACCCCAACATGGAGGCTGCATGGGTCAAGTACAACAACGCTAGAGGTATGCAGGCTGTCCGTCTGCTCACCAACGAGGCTGAGTACCAGAGACAGATTCTCAAGTACAATAAGAAGACCGTGCAGTCCAAGAACGATCACGGTGGTCTTAGAATCTACTCCTTCTCCGATGCAGAGATGTTCCATCTGATTGACATCATCCAAGTCATCACAGATAGTGCTACTGTCGGTCTTTCCCTTCAGGGCTACACCAAGGTCAACGAGTATGCCAAGGCTGTGAAGGATACTGGCGAGAAGCTGAACAGATCCCTCATTCCTAAGGGTGACCTGGGTTACCACATTGAAAATGGCAAGGTAGTTCTGGACTATGACACCGTGGAAGGTATTGATATCTACAGTAAGGATTTCTTTGATAACAAGGATAACCCGGATGTAGGTAACATCACCATCGGTATTAACGATGTGCAGATTAGAGCGGCTATGGTCAGCGACTTTGTTGACCAAATCATTCCGTTCCATACTGGCCAGAGTGAGGAAGTACTTGGTGAAAAGGGTATTGCTGCATGGGATAATTACAAGGACTACCAGACGGAAAAAGATATTGCGACCGGTAAAACCTCTGCCCATCAAATCAATATCTATACTGAAGTGTTCCAAGCTGCTGAGGAAGAGGGTAACCCCATCCAGAACAAGAGACAGTTCGTGGAGAAGTTCCTCCAGGTCTGTAAGGAGAACAACCTTCAGCCTCGATTCTCTCAGTTCCTTAATGTGGACTCAAATGGCAACTATGTCTACACCGAAGGCTACCATAAGTTCCTTGTAGACTTTAAGACCTTTGCACAGACAGAGGTTGGTGAGTACCTGCCTCAGATGCCTGTTAAGCCTATCTTTGACGATGCCTATATCACTGGTCTGCTTAAGGCTTATGTGACAGAGCAACAGGCAAAGGATGCTGAAGTGGCAAAGCAGATGCCAAAGGTCATTGACCGTATCACCAACGAGATTGTCAAGCATTCGGACCGAAAATCAGGTCTTGAAAACAAGAACGGTAACCGATATAGTACAAGAAAAGAAAATCGTTTCTTCCCGGATAATGTATTTCCTTCTGGTATGATTCATTCTGCTGTCACACACTGGGCAAACCGAAAGGATATCCGAAATGGTGACAGCCGTCTTGAGGCGTATGGCGGATCTTATTATCGAGTGGAGAAGGTAAAAGGCACTGATTTTGGATATCAGATCACTAAGAAGTACGAATACCAAAATATTGAGGAGGTATTTGATAAGTATGAAGAAACTGTCAGTAACGAATCCCATCAGAGTGAGTTTGATGAAAGGGTTGCGCAGTATCGAGAGACAGCTGAATATGGACAGACAGGATATCCAGCTGATTCTTCTGGAGCTGGATACCGAGGAGAAAATGGTCCTATTCATGGAGTGGTGCCTGTCGAAAACGGAAGACGAGGAAATTCTGGCAACACCGAGGGAGATCGTCCGGGCAGCGGTGCAGATTGGGGACGGGAATACGAACCTTCCGTAAAAGAACGCAAACTGAGGGAACTTAGCGCAAGAGCCGAGTGGCTAAAAGATCGGATCAAGAGTGATCGTGTTTCCAGGGAGAAGAAGACCGAATACCGCCGGGAGCTTAAACAGATTCGGGATAACATGGACAAACTGGCGGGCGGATACTTCCCTGGCAGACAGGAGAAACACTCCGACCGAACCAATGCACCGACCTTCTACAGCCAGATGGGAAAGGTGGTCGAAGGCATGAAGCAGGAGAAGTTCGGTGCTTCTTCCGTTATCTCCATGCTGAGAGGCAGAGGTGTAAAGGCTGAGGAAATCCGTTGGTCCGGCATCCAGACATTCCTCGATGGCAAGAAGTCCGTCACCAAGGCTGAGCTGCTCGACTTCATTAAGGGTAGTATGCTGCATATTGAGGAGATGTTGCTTGATGGTCGCTCAAGTGCGCAATCCAAGCTGCCTGATAACTACCGTTTGGAAGAGACAACGGATGATAGTGGCGATCCAATTCTCAACCTCTATATCGATGGCGAGCTTGTTGACACTTTTGAGCAGATATTTGATGGCTCCATTTCTTCCACCGGTGATAGTGAGATCTGGGCTATGAACGAAGCAGACCTCGTAGGCCAGATCTTGAACCACTATGCCGGTATGTCTTATGACGAGGCATATCTCAAAGAATCTTCCGGTCCTAGATGGAGCCAATACAAGTTGGATGGTGGCGAGAACTACCGCGAGTTGGTATTTAAGATGCCTGGTGCTACATACACCAATAGAGCTATGCAGGGCCATTGGGGCGAGGATGCACAGGGTGTGCTGGCTCATGCTCGTATGCAGGACTTCGATACGCCGTACGGCAAGATGCTGTTCATCGAAGAAATCCAGTCCGACTGGCACAATGAGGGACACCGTAGCGGATACGGAGAACTGATGCCTGTTGAAGAGCGGAAGCACATCAAAAATGATATCCTCAAGAAGTTTGTAGATTCAAATGCAGGCAAGGACATTGTCAACAAAACCATGAAATATTGGGGCCTGCAGACAGAGGAAGAAGCGCATGAGATGATTGCAGACGATCCCTCAAATGTTGGTGCGGAGTTGCTTGCCATGTATCCGTATTGGATGACCGAAGAACGGACAGAGGCTATCATCGACCTACAGCAACAGTTTGATAAGCTGGACCGCAAGAAAGCTGCAGATGCTCCATTTAAGGACAACTACCACGAGTATGTTCTTAAGAGACTGATCCGCATGGCAGCCGAGGAAGGCTATGACATTATCGGCTGGACTACTGCTGACATTCAAACCGAGAGATGGTCTGAGGATTATGCTGAAGGTTACCGCATCGAGTATGATCAGGACATTCCTAAGTTCTTGAAGAAGTACGGCAAGCAGTGGGGTGCTACTGTTGATAAGACAGATATCCAGACAAAGCATCTGAACCAGAAGCAAGAAGAGGACCTATACATGGCAGCAGATATTCTCGAGGATGGTGAAAGCTACATCAGACAAGAGAAGGGCATCAAAGAGGTTTGGTCTATGGACATCACTCCTGCCATGAAGAAGTCCGTGCTGGAGGAAGGACAGGCGATGTACTCCGAACGCACAGGTGACTCCGTCTCTAATCGCTCCCTGCTCGCCAATGCCTTTGAAGGTATCACCACGAACAGCGAAGAGTACAAGCTGATCCAGGAGTACCGGGGCCACATCAAGGAACTGGACAAGCTGGATGAGAAGTTGTCCGATCTGAACGCTGAAATCCGCAAGATCCGATTCGGCACCGAGGGTGCAAGGGATACTGCAAAGCTCACACAGCTTGAGAAAGAGGCAAAAGAGGTAGCTAATGAAATCAATCGGCACGATAAGAGACTCCTCTCTCTGGAAGCCTCTGAGCCTCTCCGCAAGGTTATCGAGCGAGAGCGGAAGAAGGAAGCCCAGAAAACCAAGGAGCATGTTAAGCAAATCCAGCAGAACAAGAAGGTCCGCGCGGAACAGGCCGAACTTCGGCACAAGATCCGTAAGACAATCCGTGATCTGGACAAGGTGCTTAACCGTGGAAATAAGAAGCTGAATGTCAAACAGGATGTTCAGAGTGTTGTTGCTAAGGCACTGCAGGCAGCTGATATTCTCTTCACCGAGAACTACGGAAACTATGATATGCTTCGAAACGGCATTGGTACCGACCTGAATGACTCTGAGGAGGCACTGGTTAACACCTGCACCCGGATGCTCAAAGATCTGGATAAGATGCCTGCCGATGGATACGAGAATTGGCAGGCTCGCCAGGAGGCTGAGAACAGGCTTAAGTCCAAGATGAACAAGCTGAAGGATGTCTTCATTCGTGAGCGTAAGAGACTCAACAACACCACGGTGTCCAGTATACTTGGTGAATTGGCAGATGCCTATGCAAGTCTTGCAGATTCCGAGCAGAGCTATGTGCAGGGCGCATAC
>JAEIGA010009365.1_pt1 | contig 14818 bp, 9 predicted proteins | sample 9270691 | NCBI WGS metagenome assembly JAEIGA01 (sample SAMN17057246, study PRJNA624740) | gut metagenome | biome: biome; isolation source: fecal sample | host: Bos grunniens | place: China: Xizang | collected 2019
ATAGCAATACTGTCCTGTTTCTACCCCTATCGAGGAGGAATCTCTCAGTTTAACGCATGCCTTTATGGTGAACTGAGCAAAACACATGTTGTCAGAGCGTTCAACTTCAAGAGACAATATCCTGAATTCCTCTTCCCGGGAAAGACACAGTTTGTGACAGCAGACGATGAGGCCGTACCGGTGGAGAGCGTATCTCTGCTGGATACGGCCAATCCTTTTACATACCACAGCACATACAGGGAGATCCGCGACTGGAATCCTGATGTGCTTATCGTCAGATACTGGATGTCGTATTTCGCGCCGTCTCTGGGATACATCACGAGAAAGATGAAGAAGCACTGCAAGGTTATCTCCATACTTGACAACGTTATCCCGCATGAGCCGCATTTCTTCGACACTCCTCTGACAAGATACTTCCTCAAGGGCAGCAGCGGAAGCGTGACTCTCTGCGAGGCAGTATCGAAAGACCTTCTCAAGATCAGCCCTGACAAGCCTTACGCAGTCATCCAGCACCCTCTCTACTCCCATTTCGGAGAGAAGAAGGACAGGGCGGAATCCGAGAAGAAGCTCGGACTCGCTCCGGACAAGAAGAACATACTTTTCTTCGGACTGATCCGTACATACAAAGGCCTGGACATCCTCCTCGAGGCATTCGGAATGCTTCCAGAAGACTACCAGCTGATCATTGCCGGAGAGCCTTACGGCTCGTTCGACAAATATCAGGAGATCATCGACAGGATTCCTGGCAAAGACCGTATATCCATGAACCTCAAGTATATAAAGGACTCTGAGGTGACAGATTACTTTTCAGCTGCAGACGTCGCAGTGCTTCCATACAGAAGCGCGACACAAAGCGGCATAAGTTCAGTCTCCTACCACTTCGAAGTACCGATGATCGTGACAGACGTCGGTGGTCTCAAAGAGACGATCGGAGACAGAGGCACAGGACTTGTGGCATCGGAAGGAACACCGGACGCCATAAGGGATGAAATACTGAAATACTTCGAAGATCCTTCTATCAGGCAAGGCTGCATAGCCAACATCCGTTTGGAAAAGGAAAGATTATCATGGAAGACATTCGCCCAAAGGCTCACAGAGTTCGTCGGGCAGCTATAATATGAGATATACTATGGGAAATATAGCATTAAAGACTATAAGCAGACTGCTGCTGGCATTTGCACTGACTGCAATGATTCCTGCAGCCGCTTCGGCTCAGGAATACGAAAGCACACCTGTGACCATATCCAAGGACAAGGTAAGGGTAGACGGCAAGATATGCTATTCGCACGTCGTGCTTGAACGCCAGACCTTGTTCTCTATAAGCAAAGCTTATAACGTCAGCATCGATGAAATCTACAGATACAATCCGTCTGTAAAGGAAGAAGGGCTGAAGAAGAACTCAATCCTGATCATCCCATTGCTGGAAAATCAGGATGCAGTCCTTGAGGAGAATGCCGTGGCAACAGAAGTGCAGGCAGCATCATCCGAGGCAGCACCTGCTGCTCCAGAGCCTCAGAAAGAAGAAAGGATCCATGTGGTGAAATGGTTTGAGGATCTTGACGTTATCGCCGAGAAATATGGAGTTACTGCAGAAGCCATCATGAAGGCTAACGGCCTGAAGGGACGCAAGCTCAGCAAGAAGCAGAAACTGATCATTCCGTCATCTTCAGATATCGTAGAAACTGATGAAGATCAGATGCAGACGGCAGAAGAAGGCGAACAGGAAGTAACTGAAGATCCTGCTGAGAGAGATCAGGCAGATTTCGGATGGCTCTTCCCTAACAGGGAGGTATCGGTTTCACTTCTCCTCCCTCTCAAAGCGACAGGAAGCTCAAGCAGCCAGAATAACATGGACTTCTATTCAGGAGTCCTCCTTGCCACATACGATCTTGCAGAAGAGGGCGTAAAGACCGAACTTAGCGTATATGACGTTGCAGACGGCAATTTCCCTGTGACAAAGGAGAGACTTGAGGGATGTGACCTTGTCATCGGACCGATATCTTCCGGAGATCTCGGACGCGTCTTTGAGGTTGCGCCTGAAGCGAAGGCTGTAATCTCGCCTCTTGACCCAAGAGCGGAGTCACTCGTTTCAAATCACACCAACATGATCCAGGCTCCGGTTCCTCACAAACTTCAGTATGAAGATCTTGCTGCATGGATAAAAGAAGACAAGGGCTATTCAGACAGAGTCGTCGTGATTACCGAAAAGGGAGCGAGAGCAAGCGAAGCGGTAAGTCTTATGACGGCAGCAATAGACTCTACAGGCATCAGCTACAGTCCGTTCTCATACAGCATCCTTGAAGGAAGAAATGTAACTGACCCTATATCAAGGCTCATGACCGAGAACGGAACAAACAGAGTACTTATCGCTTCAGAAAGCGAGGCATTCGTAAACGATGTCGTAAGAAACCTCAACCTTCTGATACACAAGAAGTACGACATAGTCCTTTATGCTCCGTCGAAGATCAGAAGCTTCGAGACAATAGAAGTTGAGAACTTCCACAACACGAAGCTCCATGTAAGCCTCGGCTACTATATCGACTATTCTGACAAGAAGGTAATGGACTTCATAATGAAGTACCGTGCCCTTTTCAATGCTGAGCCATCACAGTTCGCATTCCAGGGCTATGATATAGCAAACCACTTCATCAGGCTGTTCTCAAGGTACGGAGACAGATGGCCTTCAAAGATCGAAAGCGAAGAAAGGTCAATGCTCCAGAGCACATTCAAGTGCAGCAGAAACGAAGACGAAGGTTATATAAATACAGGAGTCAGACGAATAGTCTACGGAGACGGCTGGTCAGTAACCAAGGTTCGATAAACATAAAAATCCCGGTTAAACCGGGATTTTTATTTATCTGTATGTGAAGATCACCTTATTGTCACCATCATCAGACCATTTCATTTCGGTGACATAACCATCATCATCGAAGGCATAGGTCAATGGAATGGTCTTCGTACTCGTTCCGGATGAAATCGTCATGGATGACGGAAGCAAGGATGAGCTCTTGTCATACCAACCAAGAAGATATGGGAAATACAGGAACGGATCGAATTTTTCCATCACTGACATATAGCCCCATACCACATCTGGCGCATCAGGATGATTCTTCAAGGATGTGTCTTCAAAATTGAACAAGGTATTCTTGAACTGAATAAGGTTGCCGTTCTCATAAAAGAGGCTTGTGAAGGTCCTGAGACCGGTCTTTGCCTCGTATGTAACCTCGGTAAGATATCCGTCGGGATCATATGTCCATTTGAATTCCGTAGTCTTCGAATTTCCATATACAAGCACATCGGAAGTCGTTATCTGAGCGTCCTGGCCGAAGTTATAAGCCATTTCAAGGTCGTTCGAGCTCTCCATATCATCATTGGTAAGCTCAAAGGCATAGTCCGATATAGCCGTATATTCGTCATATGAGTTATCTTCCACGGTTCCGTCAGCCTCAACAAGAGCTTCCGTAAGAAGAATCCTGACAGGAACCTCCTCAGTTATAGACCATGTATATCTGATCTGAGTCGTGCTCATATACGGTCCCTGATAAGCGACAGAAGCCAAGGTACGTGCGACTGACATCAGCTGGAATGATGAATTTATCGTCCACCTGTAGCCGTTCTGAACCAAGATGACTGAATAATCTCCCTCTGGAAGATAATCCGGAAGGACAATGCTGAGACCTCCGGAAACATTTTCAGAGACGATTTCATATTCAGTTCCATCCTCCGCCACAAAAATGACCTTTGAAGACGAATCAAAGCCCATTCCCTTGATCAATATCCCCTCTTCCGCCAAGGCCGAAGACGGCATCGAAAGTCCGCTTACAGGCATATCGGGAGGAAAGACCTCAATCTGTCCGAGCACATGTTTCCCGTTCTGGATCAATACTATGTCATATATGCCTGGAACGGTATGATACGGCACATTAAATATCAGTCCTGAGGCAGTCATGGCACTGATATCCGCGATTGTCTCTTCACCGGATGCGGAACGCATGACGATAGACGCCGACTGCTCAAAGCCGTTCCATTGAAGGATGACATCCTCTCCGCATCGCACCGCCTCCGGCACGACACATTCGGAAACGGGATCCTTCACATTCTCCGTCTGTCCTCCCATCTGGCTTTTCACGCATGACAGGACAAGCATCAAGGAAGCAAATATCGTCAGTAGTCTCCTCATGGTTATCTTATTCCCTCAAGATTATCAATTCTTTCCCTTGTGACCTCATCCATTGACGGACGCGACATTTTCATGTCCAGAATCTTTCCTTCCCTGTCAAGAAGGATGAAATGAGGAATACCTTCGATCTTGTAAGCCTCCTGGAATGATGTATTCTGGCCGATATGAAGCTGCACTCCGCTCATCGACTGCTCCTTCACCATCTGCTCCCACTTAGCCTTGTCCTGATCGACAGAAAGACTCAAGAACACAATCTGGGCATCCTTGTAATCCTCATCAAGCTTCTTCAGATACGGGATCTCCTGTCTGCATGGACCGCACCATGTAGCCCATACATCGATGTATACATATTTTCCTCGGAAATCCGCCAAAGTATACTCCTTTCCATTGACATCCACACCCTTGAAATCAGGTGAAGGCTTGCCTACGCCTGCGAGATTCCATTTCTCGCGCGCCGCATCATACTTTGCAACCAGAACAGGATCCTGGACATATGTCCTGTATATGTTCTCCATGTCCTGAATATCCTCGATTCCGAATCGGGTCACATATGCATTTGCAAGCCTGTGGAGAAGGACATCCCTTGTCTTTCCTGCCTCAAACCTGTCAGCAATGAACCTCATCTGAGCGACAGCCCTTGGATATGCCGCAGTCTCATCCCTGTTATCGGCATCAAGCACATGGGCCGCTTCAGCTATGAACTCACGATACTGATCAAGATCTGCCAAAAGGTCATCGGCAACCACATAGGAATCCAGCACATCATAATATTTCTGATCCGGCTGATAATCCATATCCTGAGCCTTGAACCTATGGCCTAACGGGTACATAAGAAGCTGGGTTGCATATGAATATCTTATCCTTCCCTTCTCCATTTCCTCGAATCTTCCGGCCTTTGAAACACCGCTGGCCTCAAGCAGCTTCACTGCCTCGGTCTCTTTCTTCTCAAGTTTCTTTACATACTCGTCAAAAGGCATAGCATAATCTTCATCAGGAAGAGCTGTCAGCACGACCGTATTGAGATATTTCACTGCAGGCTCCTTCTCACCCTCAAATGCAAAAGTACCCTTGAAATCATTACCGCTGAAACGGACAGTAGCCCTGTCACCTCTCTCCAGATAAACGTTCATCATCTGGTCAACACGCGGATAATGGCACACTCTCGCATATACCGCATCCTGATCGTCGATCACGAATTCCGCATGTCCCTCGTTGTCGAGCTCCGCAGTCAGGATCTGGTCATGATATATCAGGACTACCTCCTTAGAAGCCTGGTCCACAACATCCACTTCAAGTACGATATTTCCCTTGCCTGTACCTGAACATGCTGCCGAAAATACAGCCAACACCAGTAAAAAAGCCAATCTTTTCATAATCAATATACTCTTTCTTTATATTCCACATCAACTATTTCCTTGAAGCCCTCATACACTGCAGGTTCAACCTTACTGAAATCTCCGTCAGACTCCCTGCCTTCATATATTCTGAGCTTTCCTGATCCATCCTTAAGACTTCCGACCACAAGGTCGTAGCTCTTCTGCATGTTCTCCGCCTTCTGATAAAGGTTGAACTTCATGCATGTTACTGTCTCTCCAGGAAGCGAGAACTGAAGTTCTGCCTCGAGAGGTTTCTGCGACAGATCCACACGATACACCGAACTGCCTGTAGAATAATACATATAGTTCTTCAATGAACTGAATGCAAACAGGTTACCCTCTTTCGTGATCTCTTTGCAACCACTCAAATCGCCATAATATCCTTTACCAAGAACATATGTACAATCTGCGTATCTGAGGATATCTCCAAGCTGGATTCCATATATGTACCTCCTGTTTCCGTCTGCCAGCACAGCGTAGGTCATTCCCATCTTTCCGTTGCCCGGATCATATCGGGAGTTTTCCATATATACGAGATCCATTCCCTCCGGCCATGCGTCAAATGCGCTTCCCACGACACCGGCTCCCGGAGCCATGCCGTCCGCAATCCTCGAAAACTCCTCCATATCAACAACAGACTCGAGACCTCCGAGATCGTTGGAAGAAAGCAGAGGACAAAACGCCATGAATCGTCCCTTGTCTGTATCATAAAGCAGATGGACAGCAGCATAAACCTGAGTTGCAAGCACATTGGCGCCCACATATGGAGAAACCGGAAAATCCTTGTTAACAGCACTTCCATACAGGCCGTCGAATCCCATGATCTCGCAATAATATGCCTTCGTACCGCTCACAACGACCTTTCCGAAGCTCGATGAAACGATAGAATACGGAGCGAGCTTATCCGGAGAGGCGACCTCGTATGCAAAATCATACTCAGGCATCCAGCTGAAATCATCCTTTCCAAGGCGGGTCGCTCCATCATCCGTAAGAAGATAGTACGGAGACGCCTCATCTGTCTTTTCCGAAAGCCACTGAATCCTGCGCGGGCCGTAATAGACAGGCATTCCATTATCCTTCAGCACATCCCTGTATGTCTCCCCTGTCACCAAAGAAACCATATCCAGTCGGGCACGCCCCTGATCTGAGCACAGCACCATCCATCCCTCTGACATTGAAGAACTTACAGTAAGGTTCATGCTTTCCTGCCAATACATTCCGGTCTGAGGGTCGGTCGCAGTAAAATACAGTACATATGAACCGGGAGCCAAAGTCACCTGACAATCCAGAACCCTTTCCGTCCCCATGACAGTAACTTCATTCGTTCCATTATTGTCGATAGCCTTCCATTCATATGCATAATCGCTTTCAGTAACATCACCAAGATCAGGCTCGACAAGCAGACGCTCGAAAGTGAGCACCTGAGCATCTGCCAGACCGGTAATTACAGGCTCATCCAGCTCGCGGTATACATAATTACCCTCATCCTGAGCGCATGAAAGCGTCAGGAGAGCCATAGATATTATACAGAATATGTATTTTTCCCAATTCATCATCTTCCAAATTCAAGCGGCAGGCCGGTCTGCGGGTCAAAGGCATTCTCATCATATGGAAGTCCGGCGACCTTCTTTTCGGCCTCTTCCTTTACATATGCGGTCATCTCTACAGATATATAGAGAAGTTTTGCAAGCGTGATCACCGAAGCATCATTGAAATCGGCCGGATCCATATCAAGGACATCACATATCAGTTCAAACTTCTGCTGGGTGAACTTTCCTACAAGATTCTCATCCCATGCAACAGGAGCCTTGGTGAACATATCTGAAAAGGAAATATCAAACACCAATGTAGATACCGTATCCCCAACCTGGACCATCTCTGTAACAGGCAGCTCGAAATGCTCGTTCGCATGGATTGCAAGCGAGAGGATCTTCCTTTCCGTCTTCAGCGCATCAGTACGCAGAAGCCTTATCACATAGTCAGCTTCAGAAGCTCCAGCCGGCATCACAGGCTCATCAGGAAGGATATAATCGACTCCCTCCGCCGCATTGGCCGACTCTACCGACACAGACACAGAACGGTCGTAATCTGCAGTCCTTCCAAGAAGCTGGATCCTGACAGGTACATCCATGAAATCCTCCTTTTCATACACGAATGTGAGGTCCAGGCTGTCTACAAGCCTCATCGTCGCCGAACGATTGTTGAAGTAGACTCCGGACATGTCTTCAAATGCCGCAGGGTGCCTCTCCTCACATCCGATAAAGAGAAGAAGCCCCAGAAGCGCATATATGATCCTTATCTTTTTCATATCAGTTTTCTGTTTCACTGTCCGGAAGCGGCACGACAAAGATCTTGTCGTCCGGCTGCGGATTCTTTGACTGCTGCGACGAGCACAGGACAGGCGTATACATCCTCTTGTACATGAAGAACAGCTGTCCCTCGCCGTATAACTCCCTTATGTATTCATACTGCAGGATGTCCTGCGTAAGCTCCGGAACATTGGTCACTCCCCTGTTGGAACGAAGCGCATTTACATATGCGGTTCCGCCTGCTATATCCCCAGACTGGCATTCGGCAGCAATCAGATACATCTCTCCAAGCCTTATCATCGGGATCATGGTATTCCTGATGTTTCCTGTATCATTCATGTCCGAATACTTGTAGAAGTACCTGTTGGCTCCTGTAGCTACCCAGTTCACGCGATACCTGTAATCATCCTGATTTCCTCCCGTAGCAGCTCCGCCTCCGAACACGATATTGCTCATAAGGTCATTATCCATCCTGAACACATAGTTAGGAATCCTGCTCGGATCGTAATAGCTTTTGAAAAGAGTGTTTCTCTGAGAATGTGACAGAGCGAAGATAACCTCAGACGAGAAGATTCTGTCCGGATCATCAGGAGAACCGGTAACCAAAGCCCTGTCCACGAACGGGAAGACCCCTGACCTTATCACTTCCATAGCGTAGTCATAAGCAGATTCCTTATCACCGAAATACAATGAGGAACGGGCCAGAAGGGCAGATACCGCATAATAATTCAGCCTCAAGTTCCTGTATCTGAGGAAGTTTGACGAACCATCCGAAGGAGATTCCATCATGGTTCCATCCTCCTTGACAGGATCATTCGCAAGAAGGATACGTGCCTCCAGAAGATCATAAGTGATCTGAGCGGCGACCTCCGACGCTGGAAGCACATCGTTAGGAGTAACCGAATATGCCTTGTAATAAGGTATGGACTTCTGCTGCGGATTACGAGAATATACCGGTCCGAAAAGACGGAGCATGTCAAAATGCAGCATCGCCCTCAAGGCCAGGGCCTCGCCCTTCACCATCCTGTAATTATCTTCTGTAAAGAGTTTCCTGTCAGCCTCTATGTTTTCAAGAAGCATATTGCAGTTCAGAATCAGGGAATAGGCCTTGTTCCAGGTCTCGTTCATCCTCGCTCTCCAATACTGGGTACCATACTGATATTCCGAAAGATCACGATAATTTCCCCACACTGAATTGTCCGTACCGATCACATAGGCACCGCCCATGATCTCGATCATCTCGACTGAAAGCGACGCTCCGTAAAGCATATCCCTGTTCAGCTCGATGTAGATGCCGTTCAGAAGCTTCATGTATCCCTCTTCGGTCATCAGAAGCTCGTCCTCAGCGATCTTGTCATAAGGCTTCACATCCAGCCACTTGCTGCATCCTCCGGCAATGAGAAGACCAGCAAGCATAATAATGTATGTAATAAATCTCTTCATAGTCTCCTCATAATTAGAATGTTACACCTACAGCCATTGTGACACTGCGCGCGAACGGATAGTCAATGCCTCTCTCGACTCTGACTGAAGTCGCTCTAAACATGTCAGTCATGGTCAACTGCACATTCAAGGCAGAGATCCTCATGCGACGGATCATTCTGTCAGGGAATTCGTAGCCTATATTGAAGGATTCTCCGATAAGTGCATTGTCGTCCATCACGAAACGCGAAGACTTCTCTGTCTTCTGCACCATGGAGATTCCCTTGAAATATGCCTCTCTGTTATCCTCGGACCACCTGTCATAAAGTGCCCTCTTGTCCTGGTTGTTATATACATCTTCAGTACCTATGTTCTCTACCTTCTGGAAAAGTGAAGTGTTGAAGACCTGGCCTCCCCAGCGATAGCGGATGTAGCATCCGGCAGTAAAGCCTTTCAGGTAAAGGGATGTTCCGAAAAGTCCCTCGACTTTCGGCTGTGTATCACCCACCACGACCTCGTCGTTTACGTCATATGTAAAGGAATATGTACCGTCCTTCTTGATGAAGAGTTCCTGTCCTGTTGCAGGGTCGATTCCGGCTGAACGTACAGCCCAGATGGCCGTAGGACTTCCTCCGTCGTAATATCTGGTCGTGCCGACAAGGGAAGTCTTTCCGCTTTCGTTAAGGGCACTGAATGAGTTTCCTATATCGGCATAGCGTGATTTCGAGCTAGTCGCATTGAAGCTTATGTTCCAGTTTATGCCTTCCGAAGGCCTGTATATCGGGGATATGCGGAATGTAGTCTCCCATCCCTGAGTCTTCTGCCGTCCCGCATTCATGGCTATGCTTGTGACACCCATGGATCCCGGAGTTGTTATCACTGCAAGAAGCGGATCAGTATCCTTCCAGTAATAGTCGAAAGTGAGGTTTATCCTCTCTCCCCAGAAGGTAAGGTCGGCTCCGAGATCATAGTTCACGGTCTCCTGCCAAGCAAGGCCTGCATTACCCAATGCATTGAGTATCACTCCAGTACCGAAAACATTCGTCATCCATCCGTTGAACTTGTATGTAGAGAAGGCCTGATATGCCGAGAAGTTCTGGTTTCCCGGATTTCCAACCGACCCTCTGAGCTTCATGAAACTGAAGAAGTCATTATTCTTCATGAAACCCTCCTTATGGATGTTCCATCCTGCTCCCACCGACCATGTATTTCTGAAGCGGTTTCCTGTACCGAACATCGACGCTCCGTCAAGACGGTAGTTGAAATCCATGAGGTAACGGTCATCATACACATATCCGCCGTTAACATAGAAGCTTACCGCACGCTTCAGACTCTCTTTATATTCCGGTTTATCACCTGAAGGATAACCGTTTGCAAAAGAAGGGGCATCGAACTGGTCGTCAGTAAATCCGTTTGCTGAATATCCGTAGATCTGCTGGCGGCTGCTGCTGAAGTTGAAGCCTCCTACGGCATTGACCATGTGCTTTTCGGCAAAAAGCTTTCCGAATGTAATCGAAGCATCGCCTTCATATACCATCTGGTTGATGCGCGTGTTGGTATACAAGCCTTTTTCCGTCTCTCCCATATCATCGAAACGGGTATGAAGAGGAGAAATCCTGGACTGCTCGTCATCATCAGCTCTTGTAAGTCCGAACTTGGCCCTGGCCCTCAGGGCATCGGTCATGAACCATTCGAGGATGAAGTTGTTTGTAAAACCGAAGCTTCCCGTCCTCGACCAGCTGTTCAGACTCGCATTCCACAAAGGATTCGACACCGGAAAATCGTCAAGTCCTTCTTCCGGATAATACAGATATCTGCTTACCTTTCCGTCCTCGCCGTATTTCCTGTAGTATGGATTTGCATATGCATATTCTGCAAATGAGACCGTCGGATCAGCTGTATTTACATGATCGATGGTCAGCTTGTTGCTGAACTGAAATTTTCCTGTACGGTATATCAGATCGACATTACCCTCAATTGTCTGACGATCAGACCCTTTCATCACTCCGTCAACATCTCCGTAACTGAGGCCGATACCATATCGGATCTTGTCCTCTCCTCCCTCGGCATAGATGTTATGCTTGTGGGTGAATCCCGGACGGATAGGCTCGCTGAGCCAGTATGTATCCACTCCCCTTTCTATTTCCTTGAGCCTCTCGTTCCTGAGATTGTCAAGACGGATCTGGTTGAACGGATTGCCCGCATTATCCTTATACACTCCTGCAAGTGTCTCAAACTCAAGCTTCTCCCTGGCATTCATAAGGTTATAGTCTGACAGATCGGCCAGAGAAAGACCGAAATCGCCTTTATATGAGAGCTGCAGACGTCCTCTTGCAGGAGCCTTCGTCTCAATGACCACGACTCCGTTCGATGCCTTGGAACCATAGATTGCAGTCGAAGCCGCATCCTTGAGGATGGTCACCGATGCCACACGGTTCATATTCAGGTTCATGATCGTCTCCAAAGTCGTCTCGAAGCCGTCGAGGATGAACAGCGGCTGGTTCGGATCGGTTCCATATTCTTCCTTGAGACCCATGACACTGGTCTTTCCTCGGATCTCAATGTCAGGCATCATGTTCGGATTCGATCCGAACTGAGTGCTTTCCATCATCTTGAAGGACGGATCAAGGGTCTTTAGGCTCTGAAGCACGTTATTGTTACCCACAGACTTGAGCTGATCGGCCTTGAAGGTTGCGGATGCTCCGGTAAAGCTTTCCTTCTTCCTCTCATAGACTCCGGTAACAATCACATCCTCCAGTTCGGTCGCATCCATGTACATGACGATCTTCGAGAAGGCCGACGCGTTCTTGGTCGTATACACCTTCACCTCATCTTCATAACCGACATATGTGAATGTCACTTCGCATTTAGCGTCTGGAATGCTGATTTCATAATTTCCGTCGACGTCGGTATATGCTCCCTGACCGGCAGCCAGGACAGACACGCCTATGAGCGGATATCCGTCTGCAGAATCTATGATCTTACCCTTCAGCACAACAGTCTTGCCCTGTCCTGCCATATGGGCCACAGACAGAGAAAACAGCACGATCACTGTATATATTTTAAGAAAGATACGGTTCATACAAAAAAACTTCACGCTTGTGCGCAAAGTGTAAATTTAGAGATATTTTTCCGCATGACAATGGATAGACGCTACTGCAAAAGTGATTTTGCATTTGCAATGGCAGCATCGGTAAGAACAGAGCCGCTGAGCATGCGGGCAACCTCGAGAACTCTCTGCTCGTCGGAGAGTCTTGTAATTGTCGAAACGGCTGTTGATGTCTGAGGATCAATCTCTTTTGAAACGAGATAGTGGGCAGAACCCTTGGCAGCAACCTGAGGGAGATGTGTAATCGCGAAAACCTGCATGTATGATCCCATTCCGCAGATCATGGATCCCATCCTGTCCGCCACGCTTCCGGAAACTCCTGTATCGATCTCGTCGAATATCATGGTCGGCATGTTTGTATAACGGGCCATCATGGCCTTGAGCGAAAGCATGATACGGGACATTTCACCTCCTGAAGCACACTTGGCCACATCCACAGCATTGCGTCCTGTAGAGGAGAATCTGAACAAGATCGAATCCTTGCCTGTTGCCGACATGGCGGCATCTGTGATCTCGACCTCGAATATTGCGTATGGAAGTTCCAGTCCGCGAACAGACTCCTGGATTGCAGAAGCGAACTCCCCTGCCGAATTGCAGCGGGCATCATGTAGACGCGAGGCCACGGCTTCAAGCTCTGTCATCAACTTGGCGAACTGAACTGCCAGTTCTTCTCTCTTCTCCTCCAGCTGAGTGGAATCGAAAAGCGCCTCGGAAAGGCTGTCACGCAAAGCGATCAGCTCAGCCTCTTCACGGCATGAATGCTTCTGCATAAGGCTGTAGATCAATGACATACGATCCTCAACCTCCTCCAGACGAGACTCTGAAAGATCCGTACGGGAATTCATGTCTGATACCTCGGAAAGGATATCATCGAGCTCCCTGCGGCATGAATCCACTCTTTCTGCGAGTTCAGAGGCAGCCGGTATGAATTTTCCCAATTTGGAAAGCATCTTGTCAGCCTCCTTCAAGGCTGAGTCAAGTGATAGAGCCTCTCCATTAGAAGATGCAGCTGTAAAAAGCTCCTCCACCGTAGAGAGTCCTGTCTTGATCTCCTCGGCATTGGCAAGCTGCTTCTGCTCTTCCTCAAGATCGGCAAGCTCTCCTTCCCTGAGATTCGCCGCCTCAAGCTGTCTGAACTGAGCTTCATTATAGTCCCTTTCCCCTGCCAGACGGGCTATACGCTCATCAAGCTTCGCCAGTTCCAGCTTCAACGCGCCATGCTCACGCCACAGACGGGCACATTCTTCGCGCAGCTCCATATTCCCGGCGTAATGGTCCAGGATAGACAGCTGGAAAGCCTTGTCAGAAAGGAGAAGGGTCTGGTGCTGGGAATGGATGTCAATAAGGCGTGTGGAAATATCCTGACGGACGGTAACCGGTACCGGCCAGTCATTCACGAAAGCCCTTGAACGGCCAGAACGGTTCACGACTCTTCTGACGATCAGATGTCCGTCCTCCCATTCAACTTCATTTTCCTCCAGCACAGTCTTCAAAGACATGTCGGCAGTCTCGAATTCGGCCTCCACCACACAGTTGTCAGCACCTTCCGAGACCATAGACGCCTCCGCCTTGCTTCCCATGACAAGCGAAAGCGCACCAAGCAAAATAGATTTTCCGGCTCCGGTCTGTCCCGTAATAATGATCAGACCCTCCGGAAAATCAATTTCCAGAGAGTCTATCAATACGTAATTCCTTACCTGAAGCCTGTTGAGCATAGACTACTCCTCGTCCTGCTTAGCCATTCTGTAGAAGACGTCGCCTTCCTGGAACTCCTCGATAGCAACGAGACTTGGCTTAGGCTGCTTCTCGTAATATTTTGAGATCTCTATCTGCTCGCGGTTCTCGAATACCTCTTCCATTGTGTCACGGTCGCTCTTGAAATCCTCGAGCTTTCTTGTAAGCTCCTTCTTTTCAGCGATAGCGATCTGGTTTGCCCTCTTTGAGAGGATTACCACTGTCTCATAAATGTTTCCAGTTGGAGCAGCGAGGTCGCTGAGGTCTCTTGTAAGAGTGTTTGTAGGTGTTTTCTTGTTAGCCATCTTTATTGATTTTCTTAATTCCTTCTTATGGACCGAGGGCTTGAAAATGAAGTCCCTCCATTTTATTATACCGACGGTTTCATCGAGGGTTTCAATTTTTTTTCGCGTTTTTCCTTTCTTCTCTGAGAAGTTTCCTTCTTTCCTTGGCGAAATCCTTCTCAGTCATGTCTTCATGCTCGACAGTCACATCCTTGCCAAGTGCCTTCTGAGCTTTTCTGTATGCATTGTCAAGCTCCTTGCGGTAATTAGACTCAGGTATCTCACCGATAAAGTTAAGATAATCGTCGACAAATGTCAGATACCTTTCCTTTTTCTTTGCCGGAACACTGTTGTACGCATAATTATATGACGACATCGCTATATAATAAAGGATATCCTCTCTA
>JAEIGA010009366.1_pt1 | contig 14818 bp, 9 predicted proteins | sample 9270691 | NCBI WGS metagenome assembly JAEIGA01 (sample SAMN17057246, study PRJNA624740) | gut metagenome | biome: biome; isolation source: fecal sample | host: Bos grunniens | place: China: Xizang | collected 2019
AACGCAAACATCGCAAATAGTGCTATAATCAGCTTTCTCATAGTTGTTAATAGTCTGGTTTATGATTGTAAAGATACAAATTTTAATCTTAATATTGAAATAGTTTGAAAAAATTTGCATAGTTCTTAAAAAAATTTATTATATTTGTGGAGGAAAATTCTATAAACTAATATAAATCTTATACGATTATGAAAGAGGCTATTGCAATTCTTACTGGTGGCGGTCCTGCTCCTGGTATGAACACTGTTGTTGGCTCTGTAGCCAAGACATTCCTTGCTAAGGGTTATCGTGTTATCGGTCTTCACTATGGCTATTCAGGACTTTTCAATCCTAACCCACGCTACGAGGACCTCGATATGTTCCGCGTAGATTACATCTTCAATCAGGGTGGTTCTTACCTCACTATGAGCCGTTTCAAGCCATCGGAGGAGGATTTCGAGAAGAACTTCAACCTCGATTTCTTCAAAGAGAACAACATCAAATTGTTGGTAACCGTAGGTGGTGATGACACAGCGTCAACAGCAAACCGTATCGCTAAGTTCTTGGAGGCTAAGCAGTATCCTATTGCTAACATCCACGTTCCAAAGACTATCGACAACGACCTTCCATTGCCAGCAGGTATGCCTACATTCGGCTACCAGTCAGCTAAGAACGCTGGTTCGGTAATCGGTCGTGCGGTATACAACGATGCTCGCACTTCGGCTAACTGGTTTGTTGTTGCAGCAATGGGCCGCTCGGCAGGTCACCTCGCATTCGGTATTGCATCTGCGTGCCACTACCCTATGATTATCATCCCAGAGATGTTTAACAAGACAAAGATTACTATCGACAAGATTATCTCGCTCATCGTATCTGCAATTGTTAAGCGTAAGATTATGAATATGGACTATGGCGTAGCTATGGTATCGGAGGGTGTATTCCACGCTCTCGACCAGGAGGAGATTCTCAAGTCGGGTATCAACTTCTCGTACGACGACCACGGCCACCCAGAGCTCGGTAAGGTGTCAAAGGCCGAGATGTTCAACACATTGCTCGAGAAGCGTTGCAAGGCTCTTGGCGTGAAGGTTAAGTCACGTCCTGTGGAGATTGGCTACGAGGTACGTTGCCAGACTCCTTGTGCATTCGACCTTGTTTACTGCTCACAGCTCGGTATGGGTGTATATAAGCTCTTCTCGGAGGGTAAGACAGGCTGTATGGTTTACATCAGCCAGGAGGGTTACGTATCACCTCTCTACCTCAAGGATTTGCAGGATCCAGAGACTGGCAAAATCCCACCACGTCTTGTAGATATCAACGCTGATAAGATTCACCAGGTTATCGACAACCTTATGCACTACATCACTCCAGAGGATTACGAGGCTGCACGCGCATACCTCCCAAATCCTGAGGAGTATGACTTCCGCAAGATTCTTAACTGGTAATCATCGGTTATAGGTAGCCAACGCTACCCCAATCCTTAGGCTCCGAATGAGCAGTACACCATAGTACACTCATTCGGGGCTTTTTCTATACCTCCATCCCGCACACCTCGCCACTCTCCTCCCCGCACAAATTAGATAAAATATCCTCGCCGGCGTTTCAAGTTCTCACTTTTTTTCGTATCTTTGCTTGCACGAAATCGTTAACAACTAAAACTATAACTATGAAAAAACTATTGACATTGCTTGCTTTGGTAAGCATCAGCTTTAGCGCCATTGCCGATGAGGGTATGTGGTTGCTTCCATACATCAAGAAGATGAATGAGAAGGATATGAAGGCTCACGGCTGCAAACTCAAGGCCGAGGATATCTACTCTGCCGAGAAGTCTTCGTTGAAGGATGCTATCGTAATCTTTGGCGGTGGCTGCACAGGTGAGATTGTATCCGAGAGCGGTCTTCTCTTCACCAACCACCACTGCGGCTACAACTCTATCCAGCAGCTCTCAAGCGTGGAGCACGACTACCTCAAGGATGGTTTCTGGGCAAAGAACAACGCCGAGGAGCTTCCTGCCGAGGGCCTCTCGGTACGCTTCGTACGTCACATCTTCGACGTTACGGCAGATATTATGGGCAACATCCCATCAACTGCATCACAGCAGGAGTATACAACCATCGTAGGTCAGAACAAGGAGGCTCTTATCGCGAAGCTCGAGGCGGAGTACCCAGGTATGCAGATTATCATTCCATCGTTCTTTGGCGGCAATCAGTTCTTCGCATTTGTCCTCGAGGTATATCCTGATGTTCGTTTGGTAGGTACACCACCTTCGTCTATTGGTAAGTTTGGTGGCGACACCGACAACTGGATGTGGCCACGTCACACTGGCGACTTCTCTATCTTCCGTGTCTATGCTGGTAAGGATAACCGCCCTGCAGCCTACTCAAAGGATAACGTGCCTTACAAGGCCGAGAAGTGGCTCAACATCTCGCTCAAGGGTATTGAGGAGGGTGACTTCGGTATGATTATGGGCTTCCCAGGCTCTACCGAGCGTTATAAGACCTCATACGAGATTGACTATATGTTGGAGGTTGACAATCCACAGCGCATCTACATCCGTGGTGAGCGTCAGCAGATTCTCCGCCAGTGGATGGACTCTGACCAGGCTATCCGTATTCAGTACGATGCGAAGTATGCTTCGTCGGCTAACTACTGGAAGAACTCTATCGGTATGTCACGCGGCATCGAGAAGCTCAACGTTCGCGATAAGAAGGCTAAGCAGGAGGCAGAGTTCCAGGCGTGGGCTAATAGCAACACTCTCCCTGAGGAGGGCTACATCGACGCTTTGGCACTTATCGAGCAGTCGCAGCGCGAGGCTAAAGATGAGAATGCTACATTGCAGTGGTTGGGCGAGGCATTTATGCAGTCTGTGGAGCTTGTGCAGACTATGCTTGGTATGCGCGATGCAGAGCAGTTCTACAAGGATTATAACGCCGATGTGGACCGCGCCGTAGCAAAGCGTATGTTCGTAATCTACCGCGAGAATAACACCCACCTTCCATCTATCTACCAGAAGATTGACTCGGAGTTTGCGGGCGATAGCGACAAGTATGTAGATTGGTTGTACGACAACTCGAAGCTCACATCGTTGGAGTCATACCGCGCCATCGCCGAGCTATCGAAGGAGGAGCGTCAGCAGGTGTTTATGGCCGACCCTGTCTACGAGCTAACAAACTCGATTCTTACTCTCTACCGCGAGCTTTCACCAGCTGCTATGGCTGCTAACCTCAAGTTTGCCGAGGGCCACCGCAAGTATATCGACGGCCTTATGAAGATGCAGCCAGAGAAGCCTTGGGCATCGGATGCTAACTTCACAATCCGCCTCACTTATGGTAACGTGCTTCCATATAGCCCTGCCGATGGCATCGTCTATAACCACTACACCACTATCGAGGGTGTTATGGCAAAGGAGGACCCTACAAATCCTGTGGAGTTCACCGTTCCAGAGCGCTTGAAGGAGCTATACCAGAAGAAGGACTATGGCCGTTATGCAGATAAGAATGGCGACCTTCCTGTGGCATTCCTCGTTAACTGCGACATCACTGGTGGTAACTCTGGCTCTCCTGTTATGAACAAGAAGGGCGAGCTTATCGGTTTGGCGTTCGATGGTAACTGGGAGGCTATGTCGGGCGACGTGGCATTCGAGCCAGAGCTTCAGCGCACTATTGCCGTAGATATCCGCTACGTGTTGTTCGTAGTTGAGAAGTATGGCAACGCCAAGTGGCTTATCGACGAGCTTACTATCAAGTAATATATGGAACGACATATAGATATCAACGACTTTAACTACAATCTTCCTGATGAGCGCATCGCAAAGTTTCCTCTCGCGGAGCGCTCATCATCGAAGTTGCTTATATACGACAACGGCACCATCGCCGAGAGCCACTTCCGCAACGTCGCGGAGTATCTCCCCAAGGGGGCTATGCTTGTCTTCAACAACACCCGCGTGGTACGTGCGCGTATCGTGATGCACAAAGCATCAGGTGCGCGTATCGAGGTATTCTGCCTCGAGCCACACAACCCTGCCGACTATGAGCGAGCCTTCGCCATCAAGGGCGAGAGCGAGTGGAGCTGCATCGTGGGCAACCTCAAGAAGTGGAAGGAGGGCGAGATAGGTATCGACTTTGAGTATTCAGGTGAGGCACATACGCTACGTGCCGAGATTGTGGAGCGTGGCACACGTGAGCATATCATCCGCTTCCGCTGGTCGGCAGATTGCAGCTTCGGACAGCTCCTCGAGACTCTGGGACGTATTCCTATTCCTCCATACCTCAACCGCGAGAGCGAGGATATAGACAACACCCGCTACCAGACTGTCTACGCACGCTTCGAGGGCTCGGTAGCGGCACCTACCGCGGGCCTACACTTCACACCCGAGCTTATCTCCGCGATGCGCAACGATGGCTTCTCGTTCGAGGAGGTTACGCTACACGTGGGTGCAGGCACGTTCCTTCCGGTTAAGGATGAGAACGCCGCAGAGCATAATATGCATACCGAGCATTTTGTGATTACCCGCACTACGCTCGAGAATATCCTTCGCAATGCGGGACGCATCGTCGCCGTAGGTACCACCTCGGTGCGAACTATGGAGTCGTTGTCGGCCGTAGCGTGGAGAGTGAAGAACAGCGGAACTCCCGATGTGGAGCGCGCCGTAGGACAGTGGGAGTTGTACGACATCCCTGCGGAGTTCGGATGTAAGGAGGTTGCCGAGACGCTACTTGCATATATGAATGAGTGTGGCACCGAGCAGCTAAAGGCCGCAACGCAGATTATGATTACGCCACTTGGCTACCGTTTCCGCATTGTAAACTACATCATCACGAACTTCCACCAGCCAAAGTCTACACTACTGCTTCTGGTAAGTGCGTATGTAGGAGATAATTGGAAGCGCATCTACGATTATGCCTTGGCTAACGATTTCCGCTTCTTAAGCTATGGTGACTCATCGCTGCTTAAGGTCTACTAAACAAATAAAATAGGGGCGACTACCGAAGTCACCCCTATTTTTATTCTGCCTATTCAGCTACTAATACTGCTCCTTCTCGTTAGGGAAGTCGCGACTCTTAACATCGTCAACATAGTGACCTACAGCCTCCGAGATAAGAGTGCCAAGGTCAGCATAACGGCGCAAGAATCGTGGTGAGAATGCCTGTGTGATACCCAACATATCGTGAGCTACCAACACCTGACCATCCGTAGCACCACCCGCACCAATACCAATAGTTGGGATATGCAACTCCTTCGACACACGCTCGCCCAACGCTGCTGGAATCTTCTCCAACACCACAGCGAAGCATCCCGCCTCCTCCAAGAGTTTTGCGTCGCGCACCAACTTCTCGGCCTCGGCCTCATCCTTCGCACGAACGTTATATGTTCCAAACTTGTGGATAGACTGTGGCATAAGTCCCAAGTGGCCCATAACAGGGATACCTGCCGAGAGGATACGCTGCACCGACTCGAGAACCTCCTCGCCACCTTCGAGCTTCACGGCATCGGCTTCGGTCTCCTTCATAATGCGAACCGCAGAGTCGAGGGCGAGTTTCGAGTTACCCTGATAGGTACCGAAAGGCAAATCCACAACTACTAACGCACGCTCCACGGCACGAACTACCGACTTTGCGTGATAAATCATCATATCGAGTGTGATAGGCAATGTAGTCTCGAAACCAGCCATAACATTTGCTGCCGAGTCACCAACAAGTATCACGTCGATACCCGCTTGGTCTACAATCTTTGCCATCGAATAGTCGTACGAGGTAAGCATAGCAATCTTCTCGCCACGCTGCTTCATCTCCGTAAGGCGCAATGTTGTTACCGCTCTTACTGTGCTTTCTACTGACATAGTGTTAGGTTTTATATATAACGCAAATATAACGCTTTTTTTGATACGAGAAATCATTTCTCGCAAAAAGTTACGTTTTCTGCCATCCCCACCCCACGAAATCACGGAAAAGAGTGTGGAAATATGAATAGTTTTTCGTATATTTGCCTTGGTAGGAAACAAAAAAACGTAATTAGATATGAGACGAGTAATTTTATCACTTTTAGGCGTGATGCTTATGGCACTCACGGCCGAGGCACAGCTACGTAGCGAGCAGCTCTTGGAGCGCGGTTGGAGATTCTCACGCGAGGATAGCGCCGAGTTTAGCCGCGCGGAGTATGACGATAGCGCGTGGCAGGAGGTTGTAGTGCCTCACGACTGGGCTATCTACGGTCCATTCAGCATCAACAACGATAAGCAGAATGTGGCTATCACACAGGATGGTCAGAAGGAGGCTATGGAGCACGCAGGACGTACAGGAGGTCTTCCATTCGTTGGTGTGGGTTGGTATCGCCTGGAGTTCGAGGCCCCAGAATTTGAGGCGGGTAAGCGCGCTTCGATACTCTTCGATGGCGCTATGAGCAACGCACGTGTCTATGTTAATGGTGCGGAGGTAGGCTTCTGGCCTTATGGCTACAACTCATTCCACTTCGACATCACCGACTACCTCAAGGTGGGCGAGAAGAACGAGCTTGCCGTACGCCTTGAGAATAAACCAGAGTCATCACGTTGGTATCCTGGTGCGGGCATCTACCGCAATGTTCACCTTATTGTCACCGAGGATATTCACGTTCCTGTATGGGGTACACACCTTACTACACCTCACGTTAGCGACGAGTTGGCTCGCGTGGAGCTACGCACAAAGGTGGCGGGCATCGACGACAACAACCGCAACGCTCTACGTATCGAGACCACAATCTTCGATAATAAGGGCAATGCCGTAGCTATGGCGACTGACCGCTTGAGCATCTACGCGGAGGCTACGTTCGAGCAGGCTATCAACGTCGAAAACCCCGAGCTATGGTCCGTAGATACTCCTACGCTCTACACCGCAGAGTCGAAGATTTACCTCGGCGAGGAGCTTAAGGATGAGTACTCAACACGCTTCGGCATCCGCACCATAGAGATTATCCCCGACAAGGGACTATTTATCAACGGCGTAGAGACTAAGTTCAAGGGCGTATGTAACCACCACGACCTTGGTCCTTTGGGTGCTGCGGTCAACGATGCTGCCATCCGCCGTCAGGTGCGCATTATGAAGGAGATGGGATGTAACGCCATCCGCACCTCACACAATATGCCAGCTCCAGAGCTTGTTGCAGCGTGTGACGAGATGGGTATGATGCTTATGCCCGAGACCTTCGACGAGTGGCGCACTCCAAAGCTTGCGAATGGCTACCACCTCTACTTCGATGAGTGGGCCGAGCGTGACCTTGTAAACCTTCTGCACCACTATCGCAACAACCCAAGTGTTGTTATGTGGTGTATTGGCAACGAGGTTCCCGACCAGGGCGATGTTATCTGGGGTGCAAAGCTATCGCGTTATTTGCAGGATATCTGCCACCGTGAGGACCCTACACGCCCCGTAACACAGGGTATGGACCAGCCTCACAACGTGGTTTACAACAATATGGCAGCGATGATGGATGTCGCAGGTTTCAACTACCGCCCACACCGCTACCCTGACAACTACCTTCGTCTTCCACAGCAGATTATCCTCGGCTCGGAGACCGCATCTACGGTCAGCAGCCGTGGCGTTTATAAGTTCCCTGTTGAGCGTCGCTCGATGGCGAAGTACGACGACCATCAGGCTTCGTCATACGACGTTGAGCATTGCGGATGGTCGAACCTTCCGGAGGATGACTGGATTTGGCACGATGACTTTGCGTGGGGTATTGGCGAGTTCGTATGGACAGGCTTCGACTACCTCGGTGAGCCTACGCCATACTACACCGATTGGCCAAGCCACTCATCACTCTTCGGTATCGTGGACCTTGCGGGATTGCCTAAAGACCGCTACTACCTCTACCGTAGCCACTGGAATAAGGATGTGGAGACACTTCACATTCTACCTCACTGGACTTGGCCAGGTCGCGAGGGCGAGACTACACCCGTGTTCGTATATACCAACTACCCAAGTGCCGAGCTATTTATTAACGGCAAGAGTCAGGGCATACGCACCAAGGATTTGAGCGTTACGGCCGAGGGTACGATGGAGAGCGAGGAGAGCGCAACATCGTTCGTGCGACAGTCGCGCTACCGCCTAATGTGGATGGATACGAAGTATGAGCCAGGTGTTGTTAAGGTTGTTGCCTATGACAAAGATGGCAACGCCGTTGCCGAGCGTGAGATTCGCACTGCGGGTAAGCCTCACCACATCGAGCTTGTTGCCGACCGCGCTACAATCACCGCTGATGGCCGCGACCTATCGTTTATCACCGTTCGCGTGGTGGATAAGGATGGTAACCTATGTCCCGATGCACAGCACTTGGTGGAGTATAGCGTAAGTGGCGAGGGCTTCTATCGTGCTGGTGCGAATGGTAACCCCGTATCGTTGGAGTTGTTCCACGAGCCACGTATGCAGCTCTTCAATGGTATGATGACCGCTATCGTGCAGAGCAACACCACACCTGGAGAGATTACCCTTACGGCAAAGGCAAAGGGTGTTAAGTCGGCTAAAATCGTAATTAAAACAGAGTAGCTATTATGACAGAGATGATATTTGTTGTAAGCGTTATTGTTTCGCTCATCGTTGGCATTGCGCTAAACCGCATCTTCGCAAAGAACAACAACGATAACGGCATAATACTAAAGGAGAACGAGGAGCTAAAGCGCCTTGTGGAGGAGCGCAACACCCGCATCGAGCGTCAGAATCAGGAGATTACACGCCTTGTTGCCGAGCGTGCGGCGGAGCATACAATGGTAGAGAGCCTCACCGCGCAGCTCGCCGAGACAAAGAGCGCAGGTGCCGAGGAGTTGCAACGTACTCGCGAGGAGGCTCAGCGCGCCTTGGAGCAGCGTCTTGCGGAGCTTAGGGAGGTATACGAGCAGAAGCTCCGCGATATTAAGGCTCACTCGGATGAGGCTCTTGCACAGCAGTTGCAGCTCATTAAGGAGCAGATGCAGACCACTTCGGAGCGAGTGCTCAAGAGCCGCCAGGAGGAGCTTGAGAGTCGCAACGAGGAGAGCGTATCGCGCATCGTAGACCCTCTGCGTGAGAGCATCAAGCGTATGAGCGAGGCACTCGATAGCTCGAAGCGAGAGCATCACGACAGAATGCAGAGCCTCGACACCCTTATCCGTGAGAACCTCCGCCAGAGCCACGACCTTGGCGCCACGGCCGACCGTCTTGCTCAGGCACTCACCACAAAGGTTAAGACTCAGGGTAACTTTGGCGAGCTTCATCTCAAGAAGTTCCTCGAGGATATGGGCCTTATGGAGGGTACGGCATATACCACTCAGCAGGGCCTTAAGGATAAGTATGGCAAAAAGATTAAGAGCGATGAGGATGCGGGCCTTATCCCCGACTTTATCCTCCACTTCCCCAACAACCGTGATGTCATCGTCGACTCGAAAGTGGTTATTACAGATTTCGAGCGCTATATGAGCGCTACCGACCCCGAGGAGAAGGCCATACACCTTAAGGCGCATATCAAGGCACTACGCACACAGGTGGACCTCCTTGCAAAGAAGGATTATAGTTTCTATCTCGATTCGGAATATACGAAGCTCAACTTCGTAATTATGTACGTTTTCCACGAGGGAGCTCTCAACCTCGCACTGATGAACGACACATCGCTATGGCGCTATGCCTACGATAAACACGTATTGATTATGGGCCCGCAGACTATGCATATGAACCTCCGAATATTGGAGCTTATGTGGACACAAATGCGCCAACTCGACAAGCACAAGTTCATCATCGAGCAAGCTGCAACGATTGTTGAGCGCACCCAGCTTTTTGCCAAGCGTTTGATTAACTCGAACGACCTTTTAAAGAAGCTACAAAAGGAGTTTGACGGACTTACAACATCCTCTTCTGATGGAGGTCATAGCATTATCACTCCAGCAAAAAGGCTTGTCGATTTGGGCATCAAGCAGAAGATTGCCGATAGGACAAAGGCAGATCTCACAACGCTATTTGTCGATAATGACAAGAGTCTGATTATGGAAGGGGCGAGTGATGATGAGGGCGAAGATGTAGAAACATCGGAGGTTGAAGCATCGGAGTCTTCCGAGCAGAATGAATAAACAAATAGAAGTGGCTACCCGAGCGGGTGGTCACTTTTATTTTTCGGGGAAGGATAGAATTAAGCACACCCTCTCGCCACACAAGACTCACTGCCAAAAACAAAAAAAGCGATCGAAAAATCGACCGCTTTAGTTGGGCTACCTGGATTCGAACCAAGAATGACAGGACCAGAATCTGTAGTGTTACCATTACACCATAGCCCAATTGTTCTGTTTGACGGTGCAAAAGTAGAACAAAATTTTTTATTTACAAAGGATTTTGCAAAAAAATTTCATATCTTTGTTAAGATTTTTGCATAACAAAGCTTTTGAAACATATAAAACTATCTGATTATGAAGAATATTAAGTCTCGACTAATTGTTATGAACTTTCTGCAATTTGCAGTTTGGGGTGCCTATCTCACCTGCATTGGTCAGTTCTTGGGACGTGTTGGTCTGGGCAGTTACATCTCGTGGTTCTACGTTGCGCAGGGCGTAGTATCTATCTTTATGCCTGCGATTATGGGTATCATCGCCGATAAGTATGTGCAGCCACAGCGCCTTCTCGGCATCTCTCACCTCTTGGCAGGAGGCTTTATGCTCGTTGCAGCATACTTCGGCATCGAGGCTACGGAGCTTGCACAGGCAAATATGGGTAACGCCAGCTATGTTGCCAACATCTGGCCTATCTTCATACCTTATGTCCTCAGCGTGGCGTTCTATATGCCTACTATCGCACTCTCAAATACCGTTGCCTTTGGCACACTAACACGTTCGGGTTTGGACTTCGTAAAGGCATTCCCTCCTATCCGCACCTTGGGTACCGTAGGTTTTATCGCCTCGATGTGGCTTGTTAATAGCCTATCGTTTGGCTTGGCGGAGAATGCACAGTTCACCTATATGCAGCTTATCATCTGCGGTGTTTTGGGTGTTATCCTCGGTGCTTACGCCTTCACACTCCCAGAGTGTCCACTCTCGAAGAGCGACGAGAAGAAGAGCCTCGCCGAGCGTCTTGGCCTTGATGCCTTCGTACTCTTCAAGTCGAAGACTATGGCTATGTTCTTCGTATTCTCAATGTTGCTTGGCGTGTCGCTACAGATTACAAACGGCTATGCAACATCCTATATCAATAGCTTTGGTAGCATCTCCAACGACTGGTTTGCGTCAAACCCTACGATGTTAGTCTCTATCTCACAGATTTCGGAGGCGTTGTGCATCCTTATGACCGCCTTCTTCCTCCGCCGCTTTGGCATTAAGAACGTTATGCTTATTGCGATGTTTGCGTGGGTATTGCGCTTCGGCTTCTTTGGCGTGGGTACTACAACTGCAACTATGGGTATCATCGCCCTAATCGCATCGTGCTTGGTATATGGCGTGGCGTTCGACTTCTTCAACGTGTCGGGTGCTATGTTCGTGCAGCAGGAGGCTCCAAAGAGTATGCAGGGTAGCGCACAGGGATTGTTTATGCTTATGACAAATGGTATCGGTGCTTCGGTGGGTACATATATCGCGGGCAAGGTCGTTGACCACTTCTGTATGTGGGAGGGCGGCTACCTCGTATCACGTCCTGAATTTAGCGGCGAGGGCTGGCAGATGACCTGGTTCATCTTCGCGGGCTATGCATTGGTCGTAGCACTCACCTTCTGGGCCTTGTTCCGCTATAAGCACGACCCTAATAAGATGATTAACGTCGAGCATTAATCTATGGCACAACAACCTTTAGCCGAGCGTCTGCGCCCACAGAGCCTCGAGGATTACATAGGGCAGAAGCATCTTGTAGGTGAGAACGGCGTATTCCGTAAGTTCATCGCCTCAGGCAGCGTGCCATCGTTTATTCTATGGGGCCCTCCAGGTGTTGGCAAGACCACTCTTGCGAAGATTGTTGCCACGTCGCTCAATCGTCCCTTCTACACCCTATCTGCCGTAACCTCTGGCGTTAAGGAGGTTAGGGAGGTTATCGAGAAGGCGAAGAATCAGCACCTCTTTAGTGCGCGTTCGGCATTCCTCTTCATCGATGAGATTCACCGCTTCAATAAGTCGCAGCAGGACTCACTTCTGGGCGCCGTGGAGCAGGGTATCGTGACGCTTATTGGCGCCACTACGGAAAACCCCTCGTTCGAGGTTATCTCTCCGCTATTGAGCCGCTGTCAGGTCTACGTGCTTAAGCCTATGGACGACGAGGAGTTGCAGACGCTTCTCGACCGCGCCCTTAACTCCGACGAGGAGCTGAAGAAAAGAAATATCGAGGTCCGCGAGACCGAAGCTCTGTTCCGCTTCTCGGGTGGCGACGCACGTAAGTTACTCAATATACTTGACATCATTATCGGTGCTTCGAACGGTGACATCGTGATTTCGGATGAGCGCGTCACCGAGTGTCTACAACAGAATATCGCCCTCTACGATAAGTCGGGAGAGCAGCATTACGACGTTATCTCAGCATTTATCAAGTCGGTCCGTGGCAGCGACCCCAACGCCGCTATCTACTACCTTGCCCGAATGTTGGCTGGTGGCGAGGAGCCTCGCTTCATCGCACGCCGCCTTGTGATTTTGGCATCAGAAGATATCGGACTTGCAAACCCCAATGCCCTACTCTTGGCCAACGCCTGCTTCGATACGGTGCATAAGATTGGTATGCCCGAGGCACGCATCACCCTGGCCGAGACTACGATTTATCTGGCTACAAGCCCCAAGAGCAACTCTGCCTATGCAGCTATAAATAAGGCACTTGCAATGGTCGAGCGAGATACTACGAATCGTCCCGTGCCGCTACACCTTCGCAACGCCCCAACAAAACTTATGGGCAATATGGGCTATGGCGCCAACTACCGCTATGCTCACGACTATACGGGCAACTTCGTGGCCCAAGAGTTCCTTCCCGAGTCGTTGAGTGGCACACGCTTCTACACTCCGAATACGGGCAATGCGCAGGAGGCTAAAATCGCCGAACGCATCCACGCCCTGTGGGGAGATAAGTATGAGGGGTGACACAACGTATGACAATTTGTCAGTCGCAGGCTCCTCACCTACACATTATTATGACAGCAGTAGCTTTGGCACGGTGATTGCCCGACTTAAAACCAAACAGAAAATATTATCAAAACATAAAAACGAAAACTAAATTATGGCAGTAAAACCACTTTCAGACCGCGTATTGGTGAAGCCCAATCCGGCAGAGGAGAAGACCGCTGGCGGTCTCTTCATCCCTGATACAGCAAAGGAGAAACCACTTATGGGTAAGGTTATCGCAGTAGGCCCTGGCACCGCAGAGATTGCAATGGAGGTTAAGGTTGGCGATACAGTAATGTATGGCAAGTATGCTGGCACGGAGCTTAACTACGAGGGCGAGAGCTACCTCGTTATGAAGCAGGCCGATATCATCGCAGTAATCGAGTAATAACTTAAAAATCAGAGATAACAATGGCAAAAGAGATAAAGTATAACGTTGAGGCTCGCGAGCTTCTAAAGGCAGGTGTTGATGCACTTTGCGACGCTGTGAAGGTTACGCTCGGCCCTAAGGGACGCAACGTAATCATCGACAAGAAGTTTGGTGCGCCACACGTAACCAAGGATGGTGTTACCGTAGCAAAGGAGGTAGAGCTTGAGGATACTTTCGCAAATATGGGTGCGCAGATGGTACGCGAGGTAGCATCGAAGACCAACGACGATGCAGGTGATGGTACTACAACTGCTACCGTACTTGCACAGTCGCTCATCTCGGTGGGTATCAAGAACGTAACCGCAGGTGCTAACCCTATGGACCTTAAGCGCGGTATGGATGCTGCGGTGGCACGCGTCGTGGAGTCACTTAAGTCACAGAGCCAGGTTGTAGGTTCGGATATCGCAAAGATTGAGCAGGTAGCTACAATCTCGGCTAACAACGACTCGAAGATTGGTAAGCTCATCGCCGAGGCTATGGCAAAGGTGAACAACGAGGGTGTTATCACCGTTGAGGAGGCTAAGGGTACAGAGACTCACGTAGAGGTTGTTGAGGGTATGCAGTTCGACCGTGGTTACATCTCGGCATACTTCATCACCGACACCGAGAAGATGGAGGCGCAGCTCGACAAGCCATTTATCCTTATCACCGACAAGAAGATTTCGACAATGAAGGAGATTATGGGTATCCTTGAGCCTGTGGCACAGAGCGGCCGCTCACTCCTCATCATTGCCGAGGATGTTGATGGCGAGGCTTTGTCGGCACTCGTTGTTAACAAGCTCCGTGGCACGTTGAAGATTGCAGCTTGTAAGGCTCCAGGCTTCGGTGACCGCCGTAAGGAGATGTTGGAGGATATCGCAACCCTCACAGGCGCTACAGTAATCTCTACCGACAAGGGTATGAAGATGGAGGATGCTGGCATCGAGGCATTGGGTACTGCAGAGAAGATTACTCTTAACAAGGAGAACACCACTATCGTTGACGGCGCTGGCTCTAAGGAGGCTATCTCAGCACGTGTTCAGCAGATTCGCGCATCTATCGAGAACGCATCATCAGACTACGACCGTGAGAAGCTTCAGGAGCGCTTGGCAAAGCTCTCTGGCGGTGTTGCCGTGTTGTACGTGGGTGCAGCTACCGAGGTCGAGATGAAGGAGAAGAAGGATAGAGTAGACGATGCTTTGGCCGCTACACGTGCCGCTGTTGAGGAGGGTATCGTTCCTGGTGGTGGCGTGGCATATATCCGTGCTGTGAAGTCGCTCGAGGGCCTTAAGGGCGAGAACGACGACCAGACAACAGGTATCCAGATTGTTAAGCGTGCTATCGAGGAGCCTTTGCGCCAGATTGTTGCCAATGCTGGT
>JAEIGA010009367.1_pt1 | contig 14816 bp, 14 predicted proteins | sample 9270691 | NCBI WGS metagenome assembly JAEIGA01 (sample SAMN17057246, study PRJNA624740) | gut metagenome | biome: biome; isolation source: fecal sample | host: Bos grunniens | place: China: Xizang | collected 2019
AAATAGTAATACACGCCGCGTTTAAATATGACCACATTACTGGACAACATTTTTCATATTTACACTCTTCACATTTAAGAAAATTCATTTTTTCTCCTTATAATTATTACATACTCGTCGTCCATCTATTTCAACTTCCCATAATTTACAAAAATCATAATACCAACTATAATATGTACAAGTATCACAACATTTATTAGAAATCATATTTGTGTATATCCTCTTCAAAGTCATAATCATCAATAAAGCATTGAAGTGATTTACGGCCCATCCATTCATTAATATTTAATCGTGCAAGAACCGTTAATGTTTTCATTCTATTCTCCATAACTTCTTTAATGAATTCTAAATCTTTGAAATGAACATAATCAATACCATTAAAATTAATTTTAATACTGTCTTTATTAGCCCCCATCACAGTAATATTAGCTAAAGAGATATTTTTCAATACAACTTTAATTTCATCAATATGATTACCAAAATATTCAGGATGAGAAGCCAATTCAGTAAGAAGTGCGATATTATCTTGCCGCGCATCAAGAATATAATCAACAGTATAACAGTTCTCAAAATCCGCAGCATTTAGATTTTTGTTGGCATATTGTAATAATTGGTCAATTTTATTACCAGATACACCAAATCCCGCAGCCCCATCGTGACCGGCGACATAAGACGTAAGCCCGCTATCTTCTAGGAACTTTTTAAAGCTGGGTAAGCCAACGAAGTTTCCATCACTTCTTATACTACCTTGTACTTCATTTTTGTTATTGCGACGGCCCATCATAACTGGCTTATGATACTTAGATACAATTGCCATAGCGATTAGGCCAGTCATTTCTTGCGGAATATTATCATTATCATCTAATTCTACAAGAATAATGTTATTCATGTCAAGTTCATTTTTTTGAATTTTAAAATCAATTAAATCAATCGCGCGCTCTTTGATTTTATTTTGACGTGCTTTTGCATTTGCACCCACTCGTGCAGTTTGCTCTGCTGCGAGTTCAGTATCGCCAGGCTTGGCTCCACGCTTGGTGCTTGGTACTACACGGTCTGGTTCAATAAAGCAATAAAACATATTTCTCTTTTCATCTAATGAACCCACTCTAGTAATGGCATTAATTAGTGGCGCGATATAAAAAGCAATATCAATTGGTGTAAGCCCTGGATATGGATAGGTTGTTTTTTCTTTTAGAGAAAATGATTGAGCTTCAATTAATGTACGGAAACCTTCATTGCGGATATTTTTCAAACCTTCAATCATAATATAATTGGTCTCCACGTCTGTTCTATCCATTACGTCCGCGATTTCACCCAGCGCTGCAAGGTCAATATAATTATGAGCTTGATGAATGCCTAAAATTTCGTCTAATACCTCACAGAATTTATATACTACGCCCGCGCCGCATAGTGATTTATTGGCGTATTCAGAAGATAATTGATTATTCACGACCACCGTATTTGGAAAATTAGACACAATTGGATTTCCTTCATTATCATATTCTTGACTATGGTGGTCAAGAACAAGACAGTCAATGCCCAATTCTCCAAGTCGTAAATGTTCTTCTATATCATATGAACCAGCATCTGGAACCACAACTAAATCCCATTCCGGACTATCCTCAATCCAATCAATTTTATCATCAAGGCCATGCTGCTTATGTTCATGCACAGTAAATGATAAATTGGCATCAGGATAAATGTTTTTTACATAGAGCCAAAGTATTGCAGAAGAAGTAAATCCATCGCAATCTGCGTCAACCACATACAAGATGCGACTTCCTCTACGTAAGTGCTGTAATAACATATCGGCGGCTCGTTCTACATTCTTTAAATTATACGGATTTAATTCACAATCAGCTGAAGGGTTGCAAAAATTATATATATCATTTACACCGCGGTCTTTTAATATATCTTGAATTGCCATTTCTGGCACCTTGCTATATTCTTTTCTTAGTTTATATTTCATTACATATTCATTCTCCTTACCTTACTTTTACGCGATTCTTATACAAGTATTCAAATATATCCTTACCTTTATCAAACGGAGAATCTTTTTCATTTAAAAGATTTTCCCTATCCCATATATATGAAAAATTAGCTTGATTCTTATATTTCTTACAAAGTCGTTCAATCTTTTCTCTATACTGTCGCGCTTTTGGGCTCAACCAATCTTCATATTCTTTATCAAGCGCCACAACAATTTCATTGGCGCCCAATACGTCAGTCAGTAAACTAATATGATATTTATTAAACGTGGAGCCGCAGCACGCGACACAATTACTTAATTCGCCATAATATCCATCATCAAGTAGACTACTTTTTTCGGCTTCTGCTATAATCGCGGTTTTACGGCGTCTAATACCATTTTGATGTTCATATATACCATATAAATTAAATTGAAGCGGATGGGCATACAATACAGAACCGATTTGTATTGGCCTATATTTTCCACTTTCTTCAATCTCTTTTTTTTCTAATGCGCGCCCGCGAATACCGATTAATCTGCCATTTATATCAAAATGGGGAATTACAATTTTATTTTGGCTCAAAAGAAATTTTATTTGGAATTTATCCATCGCTTCTTTTGTAATTCCATCATGTAGCCAAGTAGGATGATAATAATTTGTGAAATATGATAAAATATGTTTTGGATATTCTTCTAATATTGGTACATTATTAGAGTATACATATTTTTCTAAATCAAGTGAATATGATGTTTTCTTTTTCTTTTCTCCGATTGAAATATGTTTTAAAGTTCTTTTTATGTAATCTTCTGCTTCATCATACTCAATTTTCTGGCCATAGTTCGTTTCCATAAATTTTTGATATAAACGAAAAATAGACATTGCTTCATTGCATTCTGTATAGCATCTAAAAATTTTATTATTCTGATACCAATACAATTTCATAGATTCTGCTTCGTGAATTGGATTATGACATATTGTCGGACAAATCAAATATCCTTTTTCTTCATGTACTTCAATTTGGTCGACACCAAGGCTTTCAAGAAAATTTTTTACATCTTCAATTGTAATTGAATCTATAATATCTTTTCTTGATACATCAATTAAATCTAGTCCAGTATCGAGGGATTGCAAAGAATCAATCATCCACTCGCTCCTTCCATGAAACTTCTACTTCTGATGAAGAATTAAACAAATCTATAACTTCTCCAATTGGCTGATTATCTGCGGTTGTCATAAATAAATCTTTACGATAACCCGTGCCAAGATCAAGGCGAGTCCATATTCTTACATTTTTATAGCGTCCACGCCTCATTTTATAAATATCAAGAATATGTGTTGGGCGCATATTTTCATCTTCAATATAGCACGGATCAAGTAATCCATCTCGTACTCCCATTCTAAAAATCGGCATCATACTTTGCCAGACTTTAGGATTAACACGAGTCATTACAAAACCAATATCTGCTTTATCAGCAGTTGCTTTTGATGAACGAATCGTTGTCTCATTTTTAAATTCACCATCATCCATCATTGCATTCATATTTACCTGCGTGGCGGAGAAAATAAAGAGCTCATAATCCTTTGCCAATTGTTTTAATTGATTTGCCATCATCATAAGAATAGTTGCTTCATTCAAATTATTTTTTGAAAATTGATTTACCATGCTTGCAGTAGAGTGAATGTAGTCAAAAAGTACAAACTTAACATTTTCAACTGTTGCATACCTTTTTATCGTTGCTTCAACGTTTACTAAGTTTGGATCACTAATTTCTTCTACAATAAAATATCCGCTATATTTTTCAATTATTTTTGCCGCGTATTTTACTCTACTAAGTTCTCCCCAATCGTATTTACCAGTAAGTATATGGTCTTCATTTACTCCAGATAAATACGCCAACATAATTGTTTGAAGTTCTTCTTTATCCATTTCTGTTACAATAAAAAGAACTTTTCGCGGTTGACGAAATTCTCCATTGGCATCAACTTCTTCAATAAAAGTTTGCCTTTCATGTGACCAACGAATGGGGTATGCAATTCGGCAGGCGTCAAAAACCGAAGTTCTTGTTTTACCACTACCAGATGAACTACTTTTTAAATAAAAACAACCCGGTCGCGCGCCTCTACAAACACTACTAAAAATTTTTCCTTCAAGACTTGGACCAATATTCGGTGCGGTTCTTAATTCTTCAATTAATTCATCAATTCCATCCGCGGGATCACCTTTTCTTTTCCCGCCATTTAAAAAATCATTTCTGATTAGATTATATTTACCTTCAACTGAATTTAATATATCTTCAATCGATGCAGCATCATAATGTTCTTGAATTTCTATCGCCTTAAGTGGATCATCAATATCTTTATCTTCAATAAAAAATTCACTAACATCGTATTTTTCTTTTACCAACCGCCGCACTAATGACATTTTTTTTAAACGGTTATAATAAAGTTCAAAGTTACTAACTTCGGCAATTTCATACGCACCCTTTAAAAATTCCAGACCGCCATCTCGTTTATAAATTGCCGTACTATTACTTTGCCATTTTTCAATTTCTTGGTCTACTTCAATTATTGTTAATTTAGTCGCGCCTTCATTATATAAATTTTTAATTGCAATAAAACAAACTCGGATTAAATTATTATCAAAATCCGAGGGGACTAGTTCTGGATATTCCAAAAAGAGAAGCGTATTTAACATTAGGCCGCCGATAACCTGGCGATTTGCCATTTTATCTGATAGAACCAAATATTATCACTCCTCTTCTAAAAAATCATCAGCATTTAAAATTTCTTTATTACTTTTTGTATTTTCCTTAATTGGTACAATAAATTCACGCACTTGCATTTTTGTTGCACGGGCAAGTTCACGGGCTTTATAATCTTCGCTCGCCTTCCATCGCTTCATTTTTTCAACCATTGGGGGCTTAATTAAAGTTAAAGATTCCGCGAACTTTTTCTTTTTTTCTACCGTATAAATATACTCAAGACAGTCTACTATTACATCATCAGTATATCCATATGTTTCAATTAAGCGTTTACGTTCTGTCCAAATCCGCGGCCCAGGGGCTTTAATTCCGAAAATCATGCACACTTTATCAGAAAATTTTTCTCGTGCTTGCTTTTCTACTAAACATTTTGGACAATAGCTTTGCATTGTTTTTGCCGCGGGACTAGCGTAATCTACCAGCTCTTCGCGGCGAAATTCTTGTTTACATCCATAACATTTTTTAGTTAGCTTCATATAATCACTTCCAATTTTTTCATCTAATTAAGTATAGCATGATTTATAAAAAAAGTCAAATAAAAAGACCACTTATGTGGTCTTTATATTTATTACATTAATTCCTTCATTTCGTCAATGAATAATTCAACTAAATCGCCTTGAGAAGGAACAGCCTGGCTGAGTTTAAATTCTTCTGTACCAAACACTCGTTTAATAATATCTCGCATGATATTTAAATGTTGGTCCTTTTCTTCATCAGTAGTTGCTTTATTTAAATATGCGCCCCAAATAGATTTTGCTTCTTCCATAATCTCGCTAAATGGACGAGCTTTAATCTGCGCAATTTCAGTTTTATCAGTTACCTGTGCCCCATCTTTCTCAACGGCTTGATCGATGGCATCACCGATGGCATCAACTAATTCTTGATAACCGAATTTAATCTTGGGAGCAAGATATTGATAACGAGAACCTGCGAATACTGTGGGAGTAGAACGAGTATATAAATAACGCTCTGAAGAACCATCTGGGTTCATTTGTACTTGTAAATACCCGATAATGTCTACAATAGAGTTAATGATAGTATAAGCATTATTAGGTAAATCAGGAGCTACCGCTGTAATTGGATTTCCTTCCTCATCTCGCATCTCAGTCGGCTTTTCTTTACTGTGGGCAATAAAAAGAATGCCAAATCCAAGTAAAGTAATCTCACGCCAAAACTCAGAAAACTCTGTCTTTAGCATATTCCAGCCGCCGCCCCAAGGCACATCACGAATGGAATCTACACTTTCGCGTTGGCAGATATATTTTTCACATAGCTGCCATGCGATAGAGGCTGTATCTACCACAATGCTATCATACATTTCTTTTGCTTGCGGTTTACGTAGTTGTGCGAGTACCTTCTTCGCGTCCGTCCATCGGAGAATTGGTACACTACGGATGCCAGCGAGGGCGTTTGTGCCTTGTTCAAAATTTAGAAATAGAGAACGAGGAAGTTGCGAGCCGAAAGTAGACTTACCAGTCTTTGGCTGACCATATATTAAAAGGAATTTTCCTTTTAAATCTCGTGAAATTTTAGAGGGCTCAAGACTAAAAATGTCGATATCTGCCATACTCACTCCTCCATAAAAGTATAGTTAGGATTACTCCCAACTATACTTACTAGAAGTCTGAGCAGGAGCTGCCTTCTTTGTAGTGCCGCTTTTGGCATTGGCCTGCATTTGTTCGATGTCCGCCTTACGAACATTAAATCCCTTCTTAATTTCGGTAGGATCATAAGCGAACTCTTCTTCCTTACCTTCGTCATCACCCTTTGTGATAATTAGTTCACGCACATAACGAGTTGTGGCTTCGGGAATATCTTCACCCCAGGAGCTGTCCGCGCCAGAAGTTTTTTCTTCAACAGAAGTTACGCGGATACGACCACGGACAGTAACAGTATCATTTACATTCCAGTGAGAACTAATATATTCAACAGCTTCGGGCTGCTCTACAATATATTCTAGAACGTCTAGCTTCCCACCATACTGGACTAAACCGCCCTTAATTACTAAACGGCCGGTGGGCTCGTCATCACGACTAAGCTCTTCATGCATATCCATGATAAAAATATCATTGATAAAAGAAGCAACATCTTCGGTAGTAGCACTATTAATAAAAGAGCCACGAATCTGCCAACCATTAATTAGTTGACCGCTACGAGATACGAAATTATTTTCACTAATTGTAGAGCCAGTGATACGAATCTTATCAGCATTATCAATTCCAACATCCTGAGCGCTCTTAAAATTATGCAAATCCTGAATACTCTTCCAGCCAGGATTTAGCTTACCAGTAGAAGTATATTGAGTAGCAAAAATACTTACAGGAATCTCACTAGTCTCTTCCTGTCCACCATAGGTCTGAGTTACACGCACTGTTAGAGCCGCGCGCTGATAGGCTCGTTCATCAGACGTCTTGCCCTCACCAAAAGTTACATCTAGTAGCTTACCAGTAATATTTAACTTATTTTGAGCTTGTACACTTAAATCTTTCATTATCTTTTCTCCTATTTTTCTTTTATTATATCTTAATTTCTTTTATTTGTCAAATAGCGGCCCCGAAGGGCCGCGTTAATTACTGGACATTAGCCTTGGCAGCGGCCTTAGCGGCAGCCTTTTCTGCCTTGGCAGCTTCCTTAGCAGCCTGCTTGGCAGCTTCTTCAGCGACGGGATCATAAGCTAGGCCAGCTTCGGTTAGAGTATGATACTTAATAGTACGGGTCTTGGCCTTACGAGTATCGGTCGCAGGCTCTACTTCGATTACTTCCTCACGAGTTACAACACAATAGCCCTTTTCAGGCTTAGATAGAGCATTAATAGTGCCGGTTACAGCGGGAACGGAAATGCCTAGAGCTTCAGCAATCTGTTGCTTAGAGAATTCCTTACCATAGTTGTTCTTTAGAAAATTTAGGACCATCTCGGAGTTCGCAGTCATTGTTCATCATTCTCCTTTATTTTAAAATATTTTATTTATATTAAAGTTGCGAGTTTATTATGTTATATGTTATTTATTTGCTTATTTATTCGCTCGCTCCTTTATATACTTATTATAATAAAAATTTATAAAAAAGTCAAATATTATCTTCTTTTTAATGCACGATAAATTGTTCGTTCAGAACATCCTACTACCTTAGCTATTTCCGCGTTTGTCATACTTGTAGTATCTTTTAATAAATAAATATCTTTATCCAGTGAATTATACAAATTATGATAAATTTGATTAAATTCAGGATGCTGCGCAAGAATTCTTTGGACAACTTTAAAATCACATTTTAATTCTTTTGCTATATTTACTAAATAAACGCCCTATTCTAATAATTCCAATATCTGTTCTGTTTTTCCAGTGCTTCGACAATCTTGTCCAAGTAAATTTGCTTCTTTTAAAGCGGAAGAAATTGTAAGCTTACTACATTTTAGAATATCACATATTTGGTCATATGATTTTCCTTCTAACCTTAATTCGACAATAGTGTCATATAATTCATTTTTACACATTATCGACGAATCGAAACATCCTCCGCCGCGAGTGGAATTATAACCATTTTCAAAACTATCGTAATATTTAATCCAATATCTTTCTCTGTCGTTACGTTCTGATACTCCAAAAATTTCTTCTATTGGTTTTATCTAAAAGTGTTCTATTCCAATTTCTCTCATAGCAATATATAATTTCGATTTAGAATTTTGTTCCTAAGAATATTTTTGGTGTTCTTTCCAACGCTGTTCTATCGTGCGTTTAGTTTGACCAATATAAATTTTCTAATTTACATCATTAGTTATCTTATAAATGTATCCCATCTTAATCCCTCCACGGATTGATTTGTGTAAAGTGACTTGCGGTGGAGCGCATTATCTCGAATAGTAGCTAATTATTCGCTTCTCACTTTCTATTAACATTATACCAAATTTTTATTCAATTGTCAAGTTTTTATTTTAATTATTTCCTGTTTATTCAGGCTGTATTGAGAGAACTTTTTTCTCTCTTTCTTATGTACTTATTATATCATGAATTTTAGTAAAAGTCAATTACTTACTTTCAGAAATTTCAAAAAGTTCATTCGCCAGCGTAGTTGCTTCTTCATCTGTTTTTGTTTCGTCAATAATACGACTTAGCTTAGGAACAAGATCAATTTTATAGCCCTGCAATGCTTTTTGATAACCTTTAATTTGATCTTCTAAATTCCTAGACACAACCATTGCGGCGACAAGAAGTTTAGACCATTCAACCCGAGTAAGCGTATTTGGATCGAATTCTTTTTCTGAAAGTTTATCGTGAAGTTTAGCAAAATCATCACGCATCGTCTGCGCGGTTTTTTCTGCTTTACTATCATTCTTTTCTTTATCATAAGCCATCACTCGTTCTGCGAGAACTTCTGTACTACGAGTTAATTCACGAAAAAGAGTTAGATATCTATTATCCATAATTTTCTCCTTTCTTACATAATTTCTATTGAAGTTTCTGTCCCGCGAGCATCAATAATACGCATGCCAGCAGTCGCGCGATTTTGAATTGGAATTGAAGTAGTATCAAGTAATACTGCTTTATTATTAGCTGATACAAAAAGTTTTTCTTGTGATGCGGGAACAGCATATACCGTTGATAATTTTTCTTCTTTTAGTACCATAACTTGATTACCTTTAATTGCACGCGTTGTTTCATTAAAGTCATCAAGCGCGGTAATTTTCCCTTTCCCAGAGGAAGTGATAGATAAAATTCCGCGATATTCTATATTGTTTTTAATAATAGTTGCTTCAGCAATTTTTTCACCAGTAGAAAGTTTAATCGCCTTTACACCTTTTGTCGCGCGACCAGTACTACTAATTTCACTTATCGAATAATAGTTATAATAACCGTTCTCGCCAGCGACAAATATTTTATCATTATCTGACATTGATAGATATACACCTACTAACTTATCGCCTTCCTCAAGTTTTACAGCAACTACGCCCTTTTTCGCGCGAGAGTTATATTCATTGATTGTACTCTTTTTAATATAACCATTTTTACTTACAGTAATCAAATAGTGATAAGCATTAAAAGAAGTTGTATCAATAAGAAGGATAACCTTTTCATTATCTTGAGGAACAATTAATTCATAAATTGAGTAGTCTTTTCCAAAATCTAATTCACTTAGAGAGAAATTATACATGCGGCCATAATTAGTAAAGGCGGCTACGGTGCCAAGATTGCTTGTGTATAAAGTATTAATAAGATTGGCACCCTTTGGGGGTTTGATATTTACGCCTTTCTTCCCACGCTTTGCACCCTGTAAATCTTCTTTTTTAATAACGCGAATCATATTGTTATCAAAAAGCATCAGGCCAACATCTTCTTCTTGAACAGTTTCCTGTTCTTCTTCAGGCTCAACAAGATTTAGTATTTTAGTACGGCGTTCATCACCAAATTTAGTTGCTACTTCTTTAAGAATTTTAATTAATTCATTATCCAAAGCTGTAGTATCATTTAATAAGTAGTTATACCACTCAATTTTCTCTTCAAGTTCTTCCCGCTCCTCATTTAATTTTACAATGTCAAGTTTAGTTAGACTTGATAATTTCATTGCAAGAATTGCTTTAGCTTGCTCTTCATTAAATTGATATGTAGAAATTAATTTTAAGGACGCTTCATTAGGATTTGCAGACGCGCGAATTAGTGCAACAACTTCATCAATAATTGAATATGCTTTGATTAAACCATCAACAATATTCTTTCGCGCGAGCGCTTTATCTAAATCAAATTGAATGATATTGCGCTTACAATCACGAATATGATTGATATATGCATCACAAGCTTCACGCCAACCAAATACTCGCGGGAATCTACCTTGGTCAAGTAGAACCATATTGACAGAATACCAGTTTTCAAGTGAGGTATCTTTATAAAGTTTCGCAATCATTTTCTTTGGATTTGCACCCTTAGAAAGATAAATGCGAATATCCGCAATCTTCTTTGTATGGTCTACTACACGCTCAATACCATAGTTTTCATTTTCGTTAGTTAATGCAGCAAGTTGATCAATTACTGTATTAGTAAATACGCCATAAGGAAGTTCAGTTGCTTGGATCATATTCTGGTCAGGAAAATAATCCAACTTTGCTTTAAGGCGAATAGATTCTCCTTTACCATACCGTAGGCTTTCCTTTACTTGCGCGGCATTCGTGATAGTACCACCAGTTGCAAAGTCTGGCGCGCAATAAATTTCATTGAAATCAATATTCGGATTTTGAATGATTTTTATTAATGCTTCATTTACTTCCCGTAGATTGAACTGCGGAACGGATGTCGCCATAGCGACCGCAATACCAGAACACCCATTTACAATATTCCAAAAACCAATTGAAGGGAATACAGAAGGAATTTCTTCTGTGCTATCATAATTCCAATATTTTTGTTCTCCAATAGCGTTCTTTTTTAATCCATCAAAGAATAGATTAGAGATTTCCGCGGCCTTCATTTCAACATATCGGGCGGCTGCGTGACTATCGGGAGAAGAAGGATTACCATAGTTACCTTGAACCGCTTCTACTGGATAGCGATAAGACCAAGGACGGGCCGCACGAATAAAAGTGTCATACATCGCGGCATCACCATGTACATAGGATTGGGACATAGCCGCCGCGACACTTTTTTGCGCTTTTTGATACTTATCCTTATATGTAAGTTTATTTGTGAATTGCGCGTACAGACCCTGCCGTAGACCAGGCTTCAAAAAATCCCTTACATCTGGCACGGCACGATCTTGGGCAACAGATGCACCATAGAGGAGGAAGGCGTTCTCAATTTGTTTTTGAAAATCAGTTTCGTATATCAAATATTTCACTTCCTTCTTTTATTTTAATTTATTATAGCATAATTTTTATATATTGTCAAATTATTATTTCACCAGATTTAATCATATTAACATATTTATAAAAAGTAGTTGAACCGCAGTGACTTCGTCTGGCCGCCTCAAGAGCGGATATTTTCTTTTCTTTATATAAATTATATGCGTCAATAAAATCTTTTGTTATTTTAAAAGGTCGTTTTCCAGGGATTGAACCGTGCTCTTTTGCTTTTTTAATACCATTTTTTACTAATTCGCTATGTGATAAATGTCCATCAACCATCATTATACCGTGAAGTTTTCCATGACATCTATCACATAACCAAACTTTATTTAATGGAATATCATTACCACCGATTGAAAGCGGGATTACGTGATGCTCCTGCGTTGCTATTTCGCCACAGTTTATACAATAATGTTTTTCCAATTCTGATAAAACCATACTTGTTTGAAGCTTCCTTCTGTTATTCCTGTATATTTATAATCTTCATATACATCCTTACATAATTCACCATTTTTCTTCCTAATTCTAATATCTCTTACCATATCTTCAGTAAGTTTTGACCGTCCATTAGATGAACCTGGATGTGAATTTCTTTGAAATAGATAATATTGTCGATTTTCTTCTGTATATACGTCCATATGAACTTGCCGCCAATTCTGCCCAAGCCAGATTTTATGAAATCCACCCTCACTTAGTCTATCAGAAAATTCTTCATAAACTTCCTTTTTATCATAATGCTAATTATAGCACTCACGGATATAAAAAACTTCATCCGCGGTTAATTTATGTCGCGGATGTGATTCTCCAGAAAAACCATACTGTGGTTGATCATATCCAGAAGTTTCATTATATCCATAATAATCATCATTAGATTTATACAAGAGTATATAATAATTTTCACGGTCATTTAACTAATCACGAGAACATTCTTCTAATATTTCAAAAGTAAAATTATCAATTCCATATTTTCTAAAAGCTCGATATAGATATTTTTCATATTCTTTATTCGGAACTCGGGCTCGACGTTTGTGTTCCCGCCAGCGCTTATCAATATCAATTGACTATCCAATGTAAATTTTACCATTTATGTTATTTGTAATTTTATAAATGCCAATCATAATCGGCACCTCCTTATTTTTCTTTCATAAGAAAAGTAATTTCACCTAGTCCCGATTATTATAATTTTTACCGACTTAACACAGAAAAATCTACATTTTCAAATAAAAATTTTCTTCTCCCTTCAACTTCGTCGCCCATTAACATTGTAATACTATCTTTAGCTGTAACGGCATCATGAATAGTTAATTGTTCAAGACGACGATTTTCAGAATGCATCATAGATGCCGCCATATCTTCGGCCGTCATTTCTCCTAACCCTTTATTGTAACCTTGTTCCCAATCTGGATATTCTTTACGAAGTTTCGCTGCTTCTTCGTCATCATAAGCAAACACTCGTTTGTCACCTTTTGTTAGACGATATAGCGGTGCGCGCAGCCAACATAGACGTCCTTCTTTAATAAAGTCAGGCATAAGTACATAAAACATTGTAGCAATTAAACACATGATATTATAACCGTCAACATCAGCGTCAACCGCGATAGCAACCTTGCCATAATTCAATTTCTTACTATTGTAACGATTCTGAATACCGCATCCAAGTGCCATAATAATATCAGAGACTTCCTGATTTTCAAGGCATTCATCAAGCGGGTGTTTTAATAAATTCTTTACCTTACCACGCACGGCATACAGCGCTTCATTATTTACGTTTCGCGCGGGCATAAGACCACCGAGAGCAGAATTACCTTCGCAAATAATTAACATAGAATCTTGGCCGTGCTTTTCGCAATCCTTGAATTTATCAGAAGAAGTAATTTTTTGTTTCTTATGCTCAGTTTCTTTACGCTCCATGTTAAGAACGGCATTACGCGCTTTTTCTGCCGCGGCTTCCGCTTTCTCTACTTTTTCAAGCATGGTTACTACCATATTGAAATCATTTGAGCGAGTCGTAGCAAATTGTTTTAATGCTTCTGTAATCGCCGCAGAAGTAGCCGTGGCCGCTTCTTTATTTGCAAGTGCGGTTTTTGCCTGATTTGAAAACTGGCCGACACGCACTTTTACAGAAACGAACCCGTCTAGTACGCCGCGAATTGCTTCACCGTCAAACTTTTTACTAGCAAGAGAGTTAAAGGTACGAGTTAAAGAGCTTTTAAATTGACTGATAAAAGCACCGCCATCAACCATATAAAGTCCATTGGCATATCCCTTAATTTGGCCACGCTTCTTTACCCATTGTAAAGCAAGTTCTACTTCGCAATCATTACTTTTATAAAAATGTTGAAATGGTTTAGAAATACCAATAGAAGTATCCAAACCATCGATTAGACCATTTTTAGAAAGAAAGACCTGTTCATTATTATCTACGATAAGAACAATCTTTAATCCACGAGAAAAATAAGAAAGTTGCCGTAAAGTATTAGAAAGAACATTAATATCAATTCTAGTATCTTTTCCATATACTTTTTCGGAAGGAATATAGGTAATTTTTGTACCGGTTTTATTAGACTTGCCGATTATTTTTACGTCGTCGTCTGGGACCGCACCTTCATCTGTTTCGTGAAAAGATTGGAAGTAAATATTACCGTCACGCTGTACTTCTACTTTAAGCCATTTTGCAGTATGACATACAATCTTATTACCCTGGCCATTACATCCGACGCTACTACTATAAGCAGTTTTATCGTCATATTTTGCACCAGAATGGGGAATTAGGAATGCGGCGGTAAGAGAGTTCATGCCATCTTCACGCATACCCACCGGGATGCCGCGCATATTATCTTCCGCAATAATCTCATTAGTTTTTGTATTTATTGTTATTTTAATATAGGCATCCTTTTGATTTGTTGCGGCGTATTCATCTTGTGCATTATATACTAATTCGCGCAAACCTAAATCCATCGCTTCTTGAAGGTCCGCAGAAAGATACATACCAAGACGTTCACGATATGCGCGTCCGGGGGAAAGAGTCTGTATATCATTTGCAGAATAATTTTGAATCAAAATCATCCCTCCTTTTCATTCAATTTATTATAACATAAATTAAAAAGAAAGTCAAGCATTTTATTGCTTGACTTCTAGTTCTTCAAAAATTAAATCTTTCGGTAAAAATTTTCTACAAAGATAAAAACTTCCAAAACTTACGCCTTTTTGAATTTCTTTTTTTTCTATATCAGTATAATAATTAATACGTTTATCAAAAAT
>JAEIGA010009368.1_pt1 | contig 14815 bp, 12 predicted proteins | sample 9270691 | NCBI WGS metagenome assembly JAEIGA01 (sample SAMN17057246, study PRJNA624740) | gut metagenome | biome: biome; isolation source: fecal sample | host: Bos grunniens | place: China: Xizang | collected 2019
AAGCAGAATATTGGTCGCCGATGAAATTGCCCATCAACAGATGGAACCCGGCACTTTATGTTATCAGACACTGGCAGACATGTTTCAAACAGAAGACATTTTTCTTCCGGAAGGCGGTTTCGACCGATTGAAACTGGCGAAGGTTATCTTTTCAGATGAAGAAAAAAGAAAACGCCTGAATGCGGTTGTTCACCCTGCTGTTCATGCATATGTCATGGATCAGGTGGCGGCTGAGAGAGCTTCCGGTCAGATCGATGTCCTGATTCTGGAGGCCGCATTGCTGCTTGAAGCAGGATATGCTGATGTCTGCGACGAAATCTGGTATATCTATACCAGTAAAGAGAATCGTATGAAGCGTCTTATGGATTCCCGCGGCTATACAAAAGAAAAATCGGAAAGCATCATGGCATCTCAGCTGTCAGAAGCCGAATTCCGGAAACACTGTTCGGTCGTAATCGATAATAACGGTTCTCATGAAGAGAGCTTTTTACAGATCGATCAGGCCCTTTTGGCAAGGGGGATCACAAAATGATGGAACTGTGCAGTATCGCAAGCGGCAGCAGTGGAAACTGTATCTATGCCGGAACGGATCATGTACACCTTCTGGTCGATACCGGGATCAGTAAAAAGAGGATTGAATGCGGACTGAATGAAATCGGGTTGAAAGCCGACGAAATCAACGGGATCCTGATCACACACGAACACAGTGATCATATAAAAGGACTTGGTGTCATGTCCCGGAAATACGGAATTCCAATCTATGCGACAACCGGAACCATAGCTGCGATCAAACGCGATGGCAGACTCGGCGAGATCGACAATGATCTGTTTCACCCGATTATACCGGAAACGGATTTCTCGATCGGAGAGATTACCATCCACCCCATCCGCACTTCACATGATGCGGTCGATCCTGTTGCCTATATTATGAAAAATCAGGACCGTTCGGTTGGTGTTATCACAGATCTGGGTAAATACGACCATTCTCTGGTGGACAACCTGCTAAACACCGATGTATTATTATTAGAGGCCAATCATGATGTCAATATGCTTCAGGTTGGTGTTTATCCCTATTATCTGAAACAAAGGATCCTTGGAGACAAAGGACACCTTTCGAATGAAACCTGTGGTCAGCTCCTGGATGAGGTGCTGCATGACGGGATGAAAAAAATATTATTGGGTCATCTGAGTAAAGAAAACAATTACCCTCAGCTGGCCTATGAGACGGTAAAAATGGAAATTACAATGGGAAGCTCTCCGTATAAGGGAAATGATTTTCCGATCGAGATCGCCCCAAGAGATTCCTTATCAGAATTGATCACAATATAGCAGAAAGGAAACAGATATGGAAGATCGCGCAAAACGAACTGTCATTACAGTAGTAGGAAAAGATACCGTCGGTATCATCGCCAGGGTTTGTACTTATCTGGCAGAGCATAAGATTAATATACTGGATATTTCACAGACCATTGTTCAGGATTATTTCAACATGATGATGATCGCTGACTTTTCAACCGCAGACCAGCCGTTTTCAAAGACGTCTGAGGATATCGCAGCACTTGGTGAAGAGATCGGTGTGATCATCAGATGTCAGAAGGAAGAGATATTTGATATGATGCATCGCATTTAATCAGGCATTAACAGGAAGGACTCGATATATGATCAATATATTTGAAGTGAATGAGACGAATGAGATGATCGAACATGAACATCTCGATGTTCGAACCATTACACTCGGCATCAGTCTGTTAGACTGTATGGATTCTGATCTGGATCGACTGAATCAAAAGATCTATCAGAAAATGACAACTTTGGCAAAGGACCTTGTATCTACCGGAGAGAAGATCGAGCAGAATTACGGGATTCCGATCGTGAATAAGCGAATCTCCGTTACACCGATCGCATTGATTGGTTCTGCCGCATGCAAATGTCCGGAAGATTATGTTACCATCGCGAAGACACTGGATCATGTTGCGCATGAAGTAGGCGTCAATTTTATCGGCGGATACTCTGCACTGGTCTCAAAAGGGATGACCCCATGTGACGAAATGCTGATCCGTTCCATTCCACAGGCACTTGCCGAAACGGAGCTCGTCTGCAGTTCTGTCAACCTCGGATCAACAAAGACAGGTATTAATATGGATGCCGTTCGTCTGATGGGACAGATCGTAAAGCAAACCGCTGAACATACAAAAGAAAGAGATTCGTTTGGATGTGCAAAGCTCGTTGTATTCTGCAACGCACCGGATGACAATCCGTTTATGGCAGGCGCCTTCCACGGAGTTACCGAAGCCGATGCGATCATCAATGTCGGTGTCAGCGGTCCCGGTGTTGTAAAAACAGCGTTATCGAAAGTCAGAGGTGAGAGCTTTGAAGTTCTTTGTGAAACAATCAAAAAGACTGCCTTTAAGATCACACGTGTCGGTCAGCTTGTCGCAAAAGAAGCCTCCCGTATGATGGATATTCCGTTTGGCATCATTGATCTTTCTCTTGCTCCGACACCGGCCATCGGCGACAGTGTTGCCGAGATTTTAGAAGAGATCGGTCTTGAATGCGCAGGCGCACCGGGCACGACAGCAGCTCTTGCACTGTTAAATGATCAGGTGAAAAAGGGTGGTATCATGGCTTCCTCTTATGTAGGGGGCTTAAGCGGCGCCTTTATCCCGGTCAGCGAGGACCAGGGTATGATTGACGCGGTAAGGATCAATGCACTGACCCTTGAAAAACTCGAAGCCATGACCTGTGTATGTTCTGTCGGTCTTGACATGATCGCCATTCCGGGCGATACGTCAGAAGCCACCATCGCCGGAATCATTGCTGATGAAATGGCAATCGGTATGGTCAACCAGAAGACAACGGCAGTCCGAATCATTCCGGTGATCGGAAAAGATGTCGGTGAACAGGCAGAATTTGGCGGGCTGTTAGGCTATGCACCGATCATGCCGGTAAACAATCACAGCTGTGAAGCATTTGTTTCCCGGTTAGGCAGGATCCCTGCACCGGTACATAGTTTCAAAAACTAGTGATTTATAGCATTCATTATAAAGAGAATAAAGGGGGATATGATTATGGAAATGATTTCAATTGCAAAAAGACTCAGTGAAAATGCATATCCGGGACGCGGTATCATTATCGGCCGGACACCGGATGGAAGCAAAGCAGTAACTGCATACTTTATCATGGGACGCAGCACAAACAGCCGCAACCGTGTATTTGTAGAAGACGGAGAAGGCATCCGTACCGAAGCATTTGATCCTTCTTTGATGGAAGACCCAAGTCTGATTATCTATGCGCCGGTCCGCGTACTTGGTAATAAAACGATCGTTACCAATGGCGATCAGACCGACACGATCTATGCAGGGCTGGATCGTCAGCTGACGTTTGAAGCATCTTTAAGAAGCCGTAAATTTGAACCGGACGCACCGAATCTGACACCCCGTATCTCCGGTGTACTTCATGTCGAAGGCGGCAACTACAGCTATGCGATGTCTATTTTAAAGAGTAACAATGGAAATGAAGCTGCATGCAACCGTTACACCTTTGCATATGAAACACCGATCGCAGGAGAGGCAAGATTTATCCATACATATATGAGTGACGGCAATCCGCTTCCGAGCTTTGAAGGAGAGCCGGAGCTTTGTGAAACCGTCGATGACATCGACGCATATACTGAGCTTCTCTGGAACAACTTAAATGAAGATAATAAAGTATCTTTATTTGTTCGTTATATCAATATTGCTGACGGTACGTATGAAACACGTATTGTGAATAAAAACAAATAATTATGCATAATGGGAGATGATTGAAATGAAAGAACTTGAATTAAAGTATGGATGCAATCCAAATCAGAAGCCGTCCCGTATCTTTATGAACGAAGGCGAACTGCCGGTCACCGTTTTAAACGGCAAACCAGGATATATTAATTTTCTGGATGCTTTTAACGGCTGGCAGCTTGTAAAGGAATTAAAGGAAGCAACCGGTCTTTGTGCCGCAACTTCTTTTAAACATGTATCACCTGCCGGTGCAGCAGTTGGTCTGCCGCTGACAGAGATCGAAAAGAAAATCTATTGGGTAGATGATTGCGGCGAATTATCACCACTGGCATGTGCTTACGCAAGAGCCCGTGGAGCAGACCGTATGTCATCTTTCGGCGACTTTATCTCCCTGTCAGATGTTTGTGATGCAGATACTGCCAAACTGATCAAAAGAGAAGTATCTGACGGTGTGATCGCGCCAGGATATACACAGGAAGCACTGGATATCCTGACACAAAAGAAAAACGGCAATTATAATGTCATCCAGATCGATCCTGATTATGTGCCGGATCCGATCGAGCACAAGGAAGTATTCGGCGTTGTGTTTGAACAGGGCAGAAATGAGCTTAAGATCGACCGCGATTTCCTTGGAAACGTTGTCACGGAGAACAAAGAAATCCCGGATTCTGCAAAGATCGATCTGATCATTGCACTAATCACATTGAAATATACACAGTCGAATTCCGTTTGCTATGCAAAAGGCGGACAGGCGATCGGCATCGGTGCAGGACAGCAGTCCCGTATCCATTGTACAAGACTTGCCGGCCAGAAAGCTGATAACTGGTATCTTCGTCAGTCTCCGCAGGTTCAGAACCTGCAGTTTGTTGATGGCTTAAGCCGTGCAAACAGAGACAATGCGATCGACGTTTATATTGGCGATGAATATGAAGATGTTCTCCGCGAAGGCGAATGGCAGAAGATCTTCAAGGTAAAACCGCCGGTATTTACAAGAGAAGAGAAGAAAGCATGGCTTGCAGGCAATAAAGATGTTGCGCTTGGTTCAGATGCATTCTTCCCGTTTGGCGACAACATTGAGCGCGCCAGAAAGAGTGGTGTTAAATACATCGCTGAGCCGGGCGGATCGATCCGTGATGATAACGTCATTGAGACCTGCAACAAGTATGGTATCGCCATGTGCTTCACGGGATTAAGACTGTTCCACCACTAAAATTATACTTAGATTTAAAATGTCCGCCAGGACAGCGCGGACAACAAAAGCCCCTGTCACATTATGTGGCAGGGGCTTTTTGCTTATTCAACTGTTAGCGAACCTGAATCTTATTCTTCTTCGCCTGCATCTTCATCATCTGCAAGATGGAAGGAGATCAGCAGGTCATCCTGGCTTACAGAATCGCCGGCCTGTACGTAGATCTTGTCTACAGTACCATTGATCTTGGAAACAACAGTGGTTTCCATCTTCATGGCCTCGACTGTCATCAGTGCCTGGTTCTTCTCAACTACATCGCCTTCTTTGACGATAACCTTGCTGACAGTACCCGGGATAGAAGATCCAAGATGTTTCGGATTGTTCTTCTCAGCTTTGAGCTTGCGATCGGACTTGATCTCAAGGGTCTTATCCTGAATCTTAACGGTACGTACAGCACCGTTTACCAGGAACATCACGTTTCTGATACCGTTGACATCCGGATCACTCTGATCCAGATATTTGATCAGAACTTCTTTACCTTCGCCAAGTCTTAAGTATGTCTCTTCACCCTTTGCAAGACCAAAGAAGAATACATGGCTCTCCAGACGGGTCATATTATTGTAGGTCTCATAATATTCGCAATGATCTTCGTATACTTTCGGATACAGTGCATAGCTTAATGCACATCTCTTCATATAACGATCATCTTTGTCTTTGAAGAAATCATGTTCTTCGCGCAGCTTATTTGCGATGGCATCCAGATCAACCGGTTCGAGTGTCTTGCCCGGACGATCGGTCAGAGGCTCGATATCCTTTAAGACGATCTTCTGAAGCTCAGCCGGGAATCCGCCGTACGGCTGTCCCATCATACCCTGGAAGTAGGAGACAACAGAATCCGGATAGGAGAGTCCTGCGCCGGCTTCAAGGATGTTTTCTTTGGTCAGGCCGTTCTTGTACATGAAGATCGCAAGATCGCCGACTGCTTTGGAGGTCGGTGTAACCTTAACGATATTGCCAAGCAGCTCATTTGCGTCTTTGTAAAGGACTTTAATGAATTCGAAGTCTTCCGGTGAACCCATGCTGGTAACCTGTGCAAGCAGGTTGGAGTACTGGCCGCCCGGGATCTCGAATTTATAGATCTCAGCATTCGGAGATTTCATATCGCTCTCGAAGGATGTGTATACCTTGCGGACACGACTGTAGTAGCGGCTCAGCTCATCAAGCTCTTCATACTTCAGACCTGTTTCACGACCAGAACCTTCCGTTGCTTCAACAACAGCATTCAGAGACGGCTGGCTGGTAAGAGAGGACATTGACTCAATTGCCAGATCGACGATATCAACGCCTGCCTCAGTTGCCATTAATACGGTAGATACACCATTACCTGTGGAGTCATGCGTATGCAGGTGAAGCGGAACATGCAGCTCTTCTTTGAGTGCAGAAACAAGCTTCTTCGCTGCCAGTGGCTTCAGAAGACCTGCCATATCCTTGATCGCAATCGCATGAACACCAAGTTTTTCAAGCTCAAGTGCCATGTTGATGTAGTAATCAAGCGTATACTTGGTCTCATCCGGGCTGATCACGTTGCCGGTGTAGCAGATCGTACCTTCAACGATCTTTCCGGTCTTTAATGCAGCATCAATCGGCACTTTCATGTTCTCAACCCAGTTCAGGGAATCGAAGATACGGAATACATCAATGCCGTAATCAGCTGACATCTTAATGAATTCTGTTACAACATTATCCGGATAGTTGGTGTATCCGACTGCATTGGAAGCACGAAGCAGCATCTGCAGCAATGTATTCGGCATACGCTCTCTTAACAGTTCCAGACGCTCCCACGGTGATTCATGCAGGAAACGATATGCGGTATCGAATGTAGCACCGCCCCAGCACTCAGCAGAGAAAGCGTTAGCCAGATATGCATTGGTTGCTTTTGCAGCACCGCACAGATCCTTGCTTCTCATACGGGTTGCCATAAGTGACTGCTGCGCATCACGCATCGTGGTATCCGTTACATAAAGCTTCTTATCTTTAAGAATCTTCTGCATCAGACCTTCAGCACCGAGCTTCAGGAACTCATCGCGCATACCGTAAACCGGTTTGGACTCATCCACATACGGAAGCACACGGTTTTCAAATTTGTCTTTCTTTCCGCCGCTTTCGTTGACGATCTTATCACCGAGGAACTCAAGTACCTTTGTGGCACGGTCCTGACTCATCGCCATGTCGAACAGCTCCGGTGTTTCCTCAATAAATGTGGTGTAGCACTGACCACTGCGGAAGAGCGGATGGTTCAGCACGTTTACAAGGAACGGAATATTGGTCTTAACACCACGGATACGCATCTCGGACATCGCACGGATGGATTTATTGATCGCAATATCAAAATCACGTGCATGAGAGATTACTTTAACCAGAAGACTGTCATAGAATGGTGTGATCACAGCGCCCTGGAATCCGTTACCGCCGTCAAGACGGATACCTGCACCTTCGCCTGCACGATAAACAGTGATCTCACCGGTATCCGGCAGGAAGTTGTTCTGCGGATCCTCTGTGGTAATACGTGTCTGAATAGAATAACCATTGCATGTGATGGATTCCTGTCCATGAATACGTACCTGCGGGGAATCAAGCGGATAACCCTGAGCGATCAGGATCTGTGAAGCAACAATATCAATACCGGTCACTTCTTCAGATACAGTATGCTCAACCTGAACACGCGGATTCATCTCGATGAAGTACGGATTATTATCTGCATCTACCAGGAACTCGCAGGTGCCGGCATTGCGGTAATTAACTGCCTTACACATACGGATCGCAGAATCAAAGATGATCTTTCTTGTCTCATCCGGAATCGAGAAAGCAGGAGCGTACTCAACCACCTTCTGATGACGGCGCTGTACGGAACAGTCACGGTCATACAGATGAACAACATTACCGTAGTTATCGCCAAGTACCTGCACCTCAATGTGCTTCGGGCTTCTTAAATATTTCTCGATGAAGATCTTGTCATCACCGAAAGCCTTCTTGGATTCGTTCTTTGCTTCTTCAAATTCCTGCTCAAGATCCTCGAGGCAGTTAACGATACGCATACCGCGGCCGCCACCACCATTGGAAGCTTTCAGCATAACCGGGAAGCCAACCATCTGTGCAACTTCAGCTGCTTTTTCATAATCCTTAATCGCGTAATCAACACCAGGAATGATCGGAACCTCAGCCTCGATCGCCATTTTTTTAGATGAGATCTTATCGCCCATCTGATTCATGATCGTGCTTGTCGGTCCAATGAAGACGATGCCGTTTTTCTCGCAAGCGTCTACAAAATTCGGATTCTCTGAAAGGAATCCATAACCGGGATGGATCGCATCAACGCCTTCTGCAACAGCAATTTTAATGATCGTATCAATATCCAGATACGCATCGATCGGTCCCTTGTTCGGATCGAGCGGATAGGACTCATCTGATTTGCTGCGGAATGCTGCGTAGCGGTCTTCCTTTGAATAAATGCTGACAGTGGATATTCCTAATTCCTGACATGCACGGAATACCCGGATGGCAATCTCCCCTCTGTTTGCCACCATGACCTTTTTGAAAGGTCTGATTTTTGCATCACTCATAATTCTTCTCCTTGCCTCATGTAAAAAGTGAAACGATTTTCCTTTCGGAAAATCTTGTACAACTTCATATACAATTATAAGGAATCAGCATATGGATTTCAAGGGAAAGTCAACGGGAAAGCGCCAAAAAAAGCAGTTGTTTTGGCAAACAACTGCCAAAGCAGACGATTACATCTTAAAGATAGACCAGCGGATGACGCAATTCAGAAACAATAGCATCAGAATTCTGCCTGGCGGCATAAGAATAGAGATCCCCTGCACGAAGATCCAGACGGAATAATGCCTTTTCATGATCATCCATCTCACGAAGCGCTTTGGCGGGATGTGAGATTACACGAAGGGTGGCATGTGCTTCAATTTCGGAAAGAAGAGGAGCAGCCTCGCGACGGAATCCGAGTATGCGGGCATAAGGAGCATGATCATATCCTTTTGCAAGAGAATACATCGCATCATCGATTCCAAGAAGAATATGTGTCAAATGTCTGTTCACAGCTGTGAGCGTCAGATTTTTTGTTTTACAATCAAGTGCAAAACGTTTCCAGTCGGAAAATGTCTCCAGTTTATTTCTGATGGTGTTGTTCAATTCTTCATGCTGTGAATAGTTTTGGTTCAGTGCATCTTTCTGTGTCAGCAGCGCATGGAAAAGCATATCCGAAAAAACATCCTCTGACAGAGGACGATGTCCGGACAGATAGTCTTTGAGATGGTTGAGAGAGGAAGCCGGCATATATTTCAAAAGACCATCAAAAGAAATCGTTGGTCCACCGACAGTTTCCATTGTCTCAAACAGCCGGTTCCTGAGCGCAGTTGCAGACGGAAAACGGTCTGCTTCTGAAAGATTCTCCTCGTGATAGGATGCACCGGCGCGCGTGATCATACAGGGCGTCATCCTGCGGTCACAGCCCATATTTGCATTCAGATACTCCAGGGCAAGGATGTTGTTCGGCGCGTTCAGCTGACACAAAAGGATCCGTTTTTTCCTTTCGTCATCACCAAAACAGGAACTTAGTGCATTTAATCTTGCAGCCGGGTAGGTCATACCTTGACGCATTCCTTCCGCAAGAATGGTTTGAAAGCCGGCCGGTTCAGTATGAAGATGGCCTGCAGCTTCCAGAAGAATCTCTTTTTCCTCATCAGATTCTGCTTCACATCCAAACGAGAGATCAGTGACAACGCCAAGACGAGAGAGAAGTGCCACGCCGCATCCGGCGTATTCGCCTGCGCTGGCCGTACTGCCTGTTACAGGCATCTGGATCACAAGATCCGCGCCGTTTTCCAGAGCACACTTCGCGCGCAGATACTTATCCACGACAGCCGGCCCGCCGCGCTGCATGAAATCACCGCTCATAACAACGATACAATAATCTGCCCCGATGCGCTTACGCGTTTCTTTCATATGAAATTGATGCCCGTTATGAAACGGATTGTATTCTGCTATGATTCCCGCGACTTTCATCATAATCTCCATTCAGATCGGTTTATTTGTTAATTATATTGTTCTACCGGCAAAATGCAAAGAAAATTCTTGCGAACTTTAGAAATATGTTTATAATGAAATTATCTGTGACATTTTTAATTTATAAGGAAGGGAGCTAAACAAATGAAAGTTTTAGTTATCAACTGCGGAAGTTCATCTCTGAAGTATCAGCTGATTGATTCCGAGACGGAAGAAGTAATGGCAAAAGGCCTTTGCGAGCGTATCGGTATCGACGGCGCGCTGACCTATCAGAAGGCAGGCTGTGACAAAGAACAGTCCTCACCGGCTATGCCGACACATAAAGAAGCGATCCAGCTGGTTCTGGATGCTCTTGTAAATCCGACCACCGGCGCGATCAAAGATCTGAGCGAGGTTCAGGCTGTCGGACATCGTATCGTACACGGCGGCGAGAAATTTGCTTCATCTGCGATCATCGATGATGAGATGCTTGCAGCAGTTGAAGAGTGTAATGATCTTGCACCGCTTCACAATCCGGCTAACCTGATCGGTATCCGCGCTTGCCAGGAACTGATGCCGGGTGTACCGATGGTAGGCGTATTTGATACAGCATTCCATCAGACCATGCCGACCAAGGCTTATTTATATGGTCTTCCTTATGAATATTATGAGAAATATAAAGTCAGAAGATATGGCTTCCACGGAACCAGCCACAGCTTCGTTTCCAAGCATTTCGCTGAGTTCGCAGGCCTCGACATCAACAATTCCAAGATCGTTGTAGCGCATCTTGGTAACGGCGCTTCCATCAGCGCTGTTGTTAACGGCAAGTGTGTTGACACTTCCATGGGTCTTACCCCGCTTGAAGGTCTGGTAATGGGAACCCGTTCCGGTGATATCGATCCGGCGATCATGGAGTTCATCGCTAAGAAAGAGGACCTCGACATTGCAGGCGTTATGAACGTTCTGAACAAGAAATCCGGTGTACAGGGTATCTCCAAAGTTTCTTCCGACTTCCGTGATCTGGAAGAAGGCATGAACAAAGGTGACAAGCTCTGCGAAGCAGCGATCGAAGTATTCGCATATCGTGTTGCAAAATACATCGGTGCTTATGTAGCAGCAATGAACGGCGTTGACGGTATTGCTTTCACAGCAGGTATCGGTGAGAACGCTCCGCTTGTTCGTAAGAAAGTCGTAGAGTATCTTGGATATCTCGGAATCACTCTGGATGAAGAAGCAAACGGACATCGCGGTGAGGATCTGATGATCTCTACTCCGGATTCCAAGGTAAAAGTTGCGATCATCCCGACAAACGAAGAACTTGCGATCGCAAGAGAGACCGTTGCTCTGGTATAATTAAACTTTTCGATTCAGATCGAATATTTTAATTGACAAACACCTCGCATATCTGTATAATTTACCGAGTGTGTTAGAAAATTAAGCTAATTTATATAAATGGGAGGTGTTTCACATGTCTATTTGCCCAAAGAATAAATCTTCAAAAGGCAGAAGAGACCAGAGAAGAGCAAACTGGAAGATGTCTAATCCGACACTGGTGAAGTGCAGCAAGTGCGGAGAGCTGATGGTTCCGCATCGTGTTTGCAAAAACTGTGGTTCTTACAATAAAAAAGAAATCATCAGTATGGAAGATTAATATGTCTTTAACAGCCCGGACAGTTTCTTGTCCGGGCTTGTTTTGTGCTGAAGATGCCGGAGAAAGAATTCTCCGGCTTTTTATTGCTTTCTAAGAAAACATATAGTATATTAACTCTGATTGCATGTAATTCTTATATTAAATAGAAAGGAAGTCTGATCTCTATGTCAGATATCACTACGATCGCACTTGATGCCATGGGCGGCGACAATGCTCCCGGCGAGATCATAAAAGGAGCTGTTAATGCAGTTTCAGCCAACCGGACGATCCGTGTCCTTCTGGTTGGACAGTCTGATGTTCTGCAAAAAGAGCTCGAACAGTATCAATTTCCAAAAGAACAGATCCGGATCATTCCGGCAACTGAAGTGATCGAGACTGCAGAGCCTCCGGTTGCTGCGATCCGTCACAAAAAAGATTCTTCCCTTGTCATTGCCATGAAGCTGGTTCATGACAATGAAGCGGATGCTGTCGTTTCTGCAGGCAGTACCGGCGCGATTCTGGCAGGCGGACAGCTTTTGGTCGGTAAAAAGAAAGGCATCGGCCGTTCTCCGCTGGCCCCGCTGATCCCTACCAAAAACGGGGTTTCTCTGTTGATCGACTGCGGAGCTAATATGGATCCGCGCCCCAATCATCTGCTGCAATTTGCTCAGATGGGGGCAATTTATATGGAGCATATCGTCGGCGTTAAAAACCCGCGTGTTGCAATCCTTAATGTCGGTGCAGAGGAAGAAAAAGGGAATAAGCTGGTCAAAGAAACATTTCCCATGTTAAAAGAATGCAAAAACATCAATTTTATCGGCAGTATAGAAGCAAGGGATATTCCACACGGATACGCCGATGTCATTGTATGTGAAGCTTTTTCCGGAAATGTGGTTCTGAAACTCTATGAAGGCGTTGCTTCCGTCCTTCTGTCAAAAGTAAAGGAAGGTTTAAAATCTTCCCCGCGCGCTTCAATCGGCGGACTTCTCGCAAAACCTGCTCTGAAGAACACACTAAAAGCTTTTGATGTTTCAGAATATGGCGGGGCACCGCTTCTTGGTCTGAACGGCCTGGTCGTAAAGACACACGGCAGTGCAGATGCCAACGATATCAAAAATGCAATCCTGCAATGTCTGCAGTTTAAAGAACAGAAGATTAATGAAAAGATTACAGAGTACCTGTTAGAATCAGATTAATGGAGGAAAGTGACATGGAATTTGAGAAAATCAAAGAAGTAATTGCTGATGTATTGGATTATTCTACTGATGAGATCACGGAAGAAACCACTTTCATTGATGATCTTGGCGCAGATTCACTCGATGTCGTTCAGATCGTTATGCAGCTTGAGGACATTTTCGGTATCGAGATTCCTGATGACGCGATTGAGAATATTGTCACAGTCGGTGATGCTGTTAAACAGATCCAGGCTGCTACAAGAGAGTAATCTGATCAACAAAAACACCTATACAGGCTGCTGCGGATATCAATGGATGATTTTCGCAGCGGCTTCTTTTAAGTCAAACCAACAAGGAGCTTATCATTGATCGATATAGAAGAATTTCAGAATAAGATTTCCTATCATTTCAGTAATACGGATTTGCTTTCAGAAGCATTGACACACCGTTCTTACGCAAATGAGAACCCCGGGCAAAACCGGCGCGACAATGAAAGACTGGAGTTTCTCGGAGATGCTGTTCTGGAAATCGTCAGCAGTGAGATTTTGTTCTCTGCGTATCCTGACTGGTCAGAGGGGCAGTTGACAAAATGCCGTGCAAGTATTGTCTGTGAGCCGACACTTGCTTTTTGCTGCAGGCAGATCGAATTGGGAAAGTATCTGTTTCTCGGCAAAGGAGAACATCTGACCGGTGGCAGAAACAGGCCGTCCATTCTTTCAGATGCATTTGAAGCCGTGATCGGCGCGATCTATCTGGACGGCGGACTCACCCCCGCCCGATCTTTTATCGAACGATTTGTCATGTATGATATTGAACATATGCAATTGTTCCATGACAGTAAGACCATCCTGCAGGAAATCGTACAGAGCCGGTCAGACGGTGCATTAACCTATATCCTGGTTTCCGAATCCGGGCCCGATCATGCAAAAGAATATACGGTTTCAGCGAAAATCGGTGATCGGATCTATGGAACAGGCACCGGACATACCAAAAAAGCCGCGGAGCAGGAAGCGGCTTATCAGACCATTTTATTACTAAAGGAGCACCAGAGGACATAACATGTATCTGAAATCAATCGAAATACAGGGATTTAAATCCTTTGCACAGAAGATTCATTTTGAATTCCATAACGGCATTACCGGCATCGTCGGTCCGAACGGCAGCGGAAAAAGTAATGTCGCTGATGCGGTCCGCTGGGTGCTTGGAGAGCAAAAGGTAAAACAGCTTCGTAGCTCTAATATGCAGGATGTCATTTTTGCCGGCACAGAAAACAGAAAAGCACAGAGCTATGCATATGTGGCACTGACACTGGATAACAGTGACCATCAGCTTCCGCTTGATTATAATGAGATCACGGTTGCCAGACGTATTTTCCGTTCTGGTGAAAGTGAGTATCTGCTGAATGGCCGCGCATGCCGACGCAAAGACATACAGGAAATGTTTTATGATACCGGCATTGGCAAAGAAGGGTATTCCATCATTGGTCAGGGACAGATCGATAAGATCTTAAGCGGCCGTCCGGAAGACCGCAGGGAGCTGTTTGATGAAGCGGCAGGTATTGTTAAATTCAAACGCCGAAAGGCAGCTGCTCAGAAAAAGCTTGAAAGCGAAGAGGCAAATCTTGTCCGTGTAAACGATATCCTGACAGAGCTGGAGCGTCAGATCGGACCGTTGAACAAACAGGCAGAAGCGGCAAAAATCTATTTAAACAAAAGAGATGTCTTAAAGAATCTGGATGTCAATCTCTTCCTTCAGGAAGACGGTCGTCTGGAAGCACAGACAGAAGAACTGACAGAAAAGCTTACGATCGCAGAAAACCAGCGAGATGAAGCAAGACGTGAATATGCCCGCATCGGTACGGAATATCAGAAATCCCGGGATGCTTCCGCACAGATTGAAGCAGATATGGAGCAGCTGCGGGAGCAGATCAGCCAGATGGATATGGACCGGCAAAAGCATACCGGTGATATTCAGATATTAGAGGAGCAGATCC
>JAEIGA010009369.1_pt1 | contig 14815 bp, 14 predicted proteins | sample 9270691 | NCBI WGS metagenome assembly JAEIGA01 (sample SAMN17057246, study PRJNA624740) | gut metagenome | biome: biome; isolation source: fecal sample | host: Bos grunniens | place: China: Xizang | collected 2019
GGCACTTGAGTCGGGGAAAGAGGTCGCAGGTCGGTTTGTTCACGCAATATACAAGTATTTGGTCGAGGGACTCCAGGCAAAGGAGTTCTTTTTTGATGCATCAAAGGCAAATAGGGCGGTCGAGTGGATAGAAGCGCACTGCTTTCACACGGAAGGCCCGCTCGCGCCTGGCAATATTCAGCTGGAGTTGTGGCAGAAGGCTATGATCTCGGCTATGTTTGGCATCGTGGACAAGGAAGGCCACAGACAGTTCCGTGAAGTGGTTCTGGTTGTTGGCCGTAAGAATGGAAAGAGTCTGATCGCTTCCGGGATTGGCAACTACACGTTCCGGATAGATGGCGGATATGGCTCGAAGGTGTTCTGTATCGCACCGAAACTCGACCAGGCGGACATCATTTACAACAACATCTGGCAGATGATCATGCTGGATCCGGAGTGGCAGGAGCTGAAAGAGACGCTCAGCGAAAAGGATCAGCATAATAAGCGGATTCATGATGACTCGATGCTTGCAAAAAAGCGTCAGTCTGACCTGGCGATTGTCGGGACGAACAGCACGGTCAAAAAGATAGCGTTCAGCGCAAAGAAGTCTGATGGTTTCAATCCATCTCTGACGATATGTGATGAGGTTGCGAGCTGGTCTGGTGATGCCGGACTGAAGCAGTACGAAGTTATGAAGTCGGCGATGGGTGCAAGGCCGGAAGGAATGCTCTTTTCGTGTACGACATCAGGTTATGAGAATGACTCGATTTATGACGAACTGATCAAGCGGTCTACACGTTTCCTGATGGGCGACAGCAAGGAAAAACGACTGCTGCCGTTTCTGTACATGGTGGATGACGAAGCAAAGTGGGATGACATCAATGAGCTCCGGAAGGCAAATCCGAATCTGGGTGTCAGCATTCCGGTTGATTATATGCTGGAAGAAATAGCCATTGCGGAAGGATCTCTGTCGAAGCAGCGCGAGTTCAAGACAAAATACTGCTGTATAAAGCAGAACAGTTCGCTTGCATGGCTGTCAACGGAGACGGTGCAGAAGGCATCCGGAGATGAGTTGAACATCAACGACTTCCGGAACACTTACTGTGTTGGCGGTATCGACTTGTCGCAGACGCGCGACTTGACATCCTGTTGCGTGGTCATCGAGCGTGGCGGAGAGCTTTATGTATTCAGCAAGTTCTTCCTGCCGACAGAGAAGATAGAAGAAGCGATCAGGCGCGATGGAGTGCCATATGACATATATATCAAACGTGGATTGTTGCATTTGTCTGGCGATAATTATGTTGATTATCACGATTGCTTCAATTGGTTCAGGACGCTAGTTGAAGAATACCAGATATATCCACTTCAGGTCGGATACGACCGTTATTCTGCGCAGTATCTCGTGCAGGACATGAACCAGTACGGATTCCACATGGATGACGTTTATCAGGGTGAAAACTTGTATCCTGTCATGCAGGAAATGGAAGGCATGTTGGAGGATGGCAAGATTCATATAGGGAACAACGATTTGCTGAAGATGCATTTGCTCAATTCAGCGATCAAGATGAACACAGAACGAGGCAAAGGTAAGCTTGTCAAGATCAATCCAAAACTTCACATTGACGGATGTGCAGCACTTCTTGATGCGCTGACCGTTCGTCAGAAGTGGTATGGCGACATAGGCGAACAGCTTCGGAATGAGGGATAACCAATGGGATTGTTTGAAAAACTGTTTGGAAGCCGGCCCGAGGATCCGGCGAAGTATGAGAGCATGTTCAAGATGCTGAACGGGTATGTTCCGAGATTCACGTCCTACAACGGGAGCGTGTACGAATCAGAACTGATCCGGTCTGCTATCCATGTTCGTGCGGCTCACATCAGCAAGCTGAAAATCGAGATACAGGGAAGCGCAAAACCGGCACTGCAGACGAAGCTGGAGAAGGGGCCGAACGAGTTCCAGACGTGGAGCCAGTTCATGTATCGGCTGAGTACCATTTTGGACGTTCATAACACAGCATTCATCACGCCAGTGTTCGACAAATATGGGGACATCTCCGGTGTGTATGCGCCACTCCCGACAAAGTGCGAGATTGTCCAGTACAAAGATGTTCCGTATCTCCGGTATGAGTTTGCACTTGGCGAACGTGCAGCGATCGAGCTTGAGAATTGCGGGATATTGGTCAAGCACCAGTACCGCAATGACTTCTTTGGCGAAAACAATGACGCACTGTTCCCGACAATGGATTTGATTCACATCCAGAATCAGGGCATTGAGGAGGGCGTCAAGTCTGCAGCGACCTATCGCTTCATGGCTAAGCTGTCCAACTTCGCAAAGCCGGAAGACCTGGCAAAAGAACGGAAGAGATTCACGAAGGAAAACCTGTCATCGTCTGCGCAAGGCGGTGGCATTCTTTTATTCCCGAATACATACAGTGACATCAAGCAGGTTGACGTCAAACCGTGGGTTGTTGATGCTGACCAGATGAAAATTATCAAAGACAATGTGTACGAGTATTTTGGGGTGAACGAGGACATCCTGCAGAACAAAGCATATGGCGATGCCTGGTCTGCTTTTTACGAAGGTGCGGTTGAGTGGTTCGCGATCCAGTTCTCAGAGGTCATGACAAAGATGCTGTTTACGTTCAGAGAACAGGGTTCCGGGAATATGGTCATGGCGACAGCAAACCGCCTGCAGTATCTGAGCAACGCTGACAAGCTGAATGTTTCCAGCCAGATGCTTGATCGTGGCATCATGTCAATCAATGAGATTCGTGACATCTGGAACCTCGCGCCGGTCGAGGGCGGAGATGCCAGGATAATTCGTGGAGAGTATTACAACGCAGATGAAAAAATAGAAGAGGAGCAATCATGAGAGAACGAGAATACAGAATGATGGAACTGCGTGTCTCGGATCAGGCCGAAGCGCAGGAAGAAAAATCCTACAAGGTCGAGGGATATGCATCAACGTTCGACCCATACGTCTTGTTTACAGAGGACGGCATTGATTATTCAGAGAGAATTGAACCAACGGCATTTGATGGAGCTGATCTGTCAGATGTCGTTTTTCGTGTAGACCATTCCGGGCCGGTATATGCAAGAAGCTCTGCAGGCACTGTTGAAGTGTGGACAGACGAACACGGCCTTGGTCAGATCACAGACTTAGGTAGAACGCAGAGAGGCAGGGATCTGTTCGCTGATATTGAGGCGGGCAATTATCCGAAAATGTCCTTTGCTTTTACAGTGGCTGAGGATGGCGACAGCTATGACAAAGCCACACATACAAGGGTTATCAGCCGGATCGCAAAGGTGTTTGACGTCTCACCTGTCAGCTTCCCGGCTAATCCCGGAACCGAATTGAGCGTATCAACTCGCGACTACTTCAACGGAGTGATTGAAGCAGAGAAGGCGGAGCGACTGGAGCGGGAGAAGCGTGAGATTCAGAAACGGAAAATCAAGTTACTTATGGAGGTTTGAAATGGATCTGAAAGAGATGACCATCGAACAGCTTGAGGAGCGCAAATCTGCCATCGTGGCAGAACTGGATGATCCGGAAGCAGACCTTGATGCTCTTGAAGCTGAAGCAAGAGCAATCAAGGAAGAAATGGAAACACGTAAAGCGGAAGAGGCCAAGAAGGTCGAGATCCGCGCTGCAGTCGCACAGGGTGAAGGCTCTGTTGTTGAGAAAAAAGAATTCGTGGAGGAAAGAAAAGAAATGAACGATATGGAAATCAGAAACAGCGCAGAATATATCGACGCATATGCTGAATATGTTAAATCCGGTGATGACGCTGAATGCCGTGCTTTGCTGACAGAGAACGTAAGCGGTACAGTTCCGGTTCCGGAGTTTGTATATGAGATCGTTAAGACCGCATGGGAACGTGAAGGCATCATGAGCCGTGTTCGCAAAGCTTATCTGAAGGGCAACCTGAAGGTTGGTTTCGAAATCAGCGGTACTCCTGCAGAAGTCCATACAGAAGGTTCTGGCGCACTCACTGAAGAAACACTTGTACTTGGTACTGTAAACCTCGTTCCGGAAACCATCAAGAAATGGATCTCCATCTCTGATGAGGTTATGGATATGCGTGGCGAATCCTTCCTGCGTTACATCTATGACGAGCTTGCATACAGAATCGCTAAGAAGGCAGCAGACGAGCTGGTAGCTAAGATCGAAGCTTGTGGCACTGTTTCCACAACAACCTGTCCTGGCGTTCCGAAGATTGCTTCTACAACTATCAACGTTGGTCTGGTTGCTAATGCAATCGCAAACCTGTCTGACGAAGCAACAAATCCGACCATCATGATGAACAAGCTGACCTATGCAGCATTCAAAGAAGCTCAGTATGCGAATGGTTACGGCGTTGATCCGTTCGAAGGCTGTGACGTTGTATTTAACAACACCATCAGAGCATTCAGCGCAGCAACAACCGGCGTTACCTACATGATCGTTGGCGATCTGGATCAGGGCGCACTTGCAAACTTCCCGAATGGTGAAGGCATCCAGTTCAAGTATGACGATATGACTCTGGCAACAAGCGACCTTGTACGTGTTATCGGCAGACAGCCGGTTGCTCTTGGCGTAGTTGCTCCGGGCGCATTCGTTAAGGTTACCAAATAATTATAGCTTAAGGAGAGGGCTGATAATTATGGCAAAGATTTTGATTGGTGTTCCGTGTATGGACAACATACCGGCTAGATTTGCACATTCGCTGGTCTTACTGCAAAAGGTCGGCGAGTGCGCTGTTATGTTTGAGATTGGTTCGCTGATTTATACCAGCAGGAATAATATCGCGAAACGTGCGCTTGAGTTGGAAGCTGACTATGTGTTCTGGCTTGATTCCGACATGGTGTTTGAGCCGGACGTACTGGTTCGGCTTTACCAGACCATGCAGGGAAACGAAGACATTGACATGATCAGTGGTCTTTATTTCCGAAGAGTTCCGCCGTTCACACCGGTGTTGTTCGACCGTCTCGACATGGATGAACAGCAAAGATGTTATTGGTCAGAGTTCAAGAAGATACCGGACAAGCCGTTCAGAGTTGGTGGTGTTGGTTTTGGTTGCGTCCTGATGAAGACAGACATGTTCTTTGACATCCAGGCGCGCTACAACACCATGTTTGCTCCAATCGGCAACACTGGTGAGGACTTGGCGTTCTGCTGGAGAGCACGTGAGTGCGGATATGACATCTGGTGTGATCCGAGTGTCAAGCTTGGTCATGTTGGTCACACGATCATCACAGAGGAATTCTATAACAATTATCAGCTCCAAAAGAGCATTTGAGGTGTTGAGAAATGCTTGAAAAAGTAAAGTTAGCATTACGAATCACAACAGACGTATTCAACAACGAACTGACACAGCTGATTGACGCTGCGCTTGCGGATCTCGGCATTGCCGGTGTGCTTAGCAGTGTGCTTAATACAAATGCCGGGGCTATCGTCACACAGGCGGTTATTACGTACTGCAAGATGAACTTCGGACTTCCGGAGGATTATGACAGATTAAAACGGTCATATGACGAGCAGAAGGCACAGCTTGTGTCAGCGACTGGCTACACAGACTGGTTGGAGGATTAGACATGTATGACAATGTTGCGATTTTGAAAACAGATCCGGTTGTCACGTATGACAGTGATGGAAATGAGATCCTCACATATTCCGACCGCACAGTCTATGTCATGCCACGTGGTGTGTATGCTTCGGAGTTTTATTCTGCCGGTCAGCTGAATCTGCAGCCATCAATCACATTGACGCTGACAAACAAGGCTGACTACAACGGTGAGAAGCTCCTGGAGTATGAGGGGGAATTATACAACGTGATCCGTCCAGACTGGACGGCACAGCGTGATTCCATCTCTCTTATATGCGAACGGAGGATAGGCCCGAATGGAAGCTAATGTAACAGCACAGATGAACCAAATCCTTTCCGAGTACGGTGAAGAGGTCGAGAAGCTTGCAACGGAAGAGTTCGAAACTGTCGCAAAAGAGACAGTGAATGAGTTGAAGTCAACGTCCCCCCGCCGTACCGGCGCATATGCAAGCAGTTGGGGCGTCAAAAAAGAAGCAGGTGTCGGCAAGATGAATGTGGTGGTTCACAATAAAAAGCACTATCAGCTGACACACTTGCTGGAGAATGGTCACGTTGTCCGAAACAAAAAAGGCACGTATGGCCGCGCTCCGGCAATCAAACACATTGCTCCTGCTGCGGAAAAGGCTGAACAGTCACTCGTTGAACGTCTGGAGAATAAACTATGAGCATTTTTCAAACATTACAATCAACAGGTCTGCCGTGTGCGTATTCGCATTTTAAGACTGATCAGGATCCGCCGTACATCGTGTATATCGGTAATGGTCAGGAGACATTTGCAGCAGACAACACTTGGTATGCAAGACAGAACGTGTACCAGATTGAATACTATTACAAAAAGAAAAGCGCAAGCAATGAGGACGCGATTGAAACCGCTCTGTTAGACGCTGGCTACCAGTACGACAAGAGCGAAGATCTGTATCTCGAAGATCAAGACGTTTTTCTGATTTACTATTACGTTTAGGAGGACAAAATGGCTGATACAAATAAAGTCAGATTTGGACTGTCGAATCTTTATTTCGGCACATACACAGTCGGAACGACCGGAACTGTAACACTCGGTTCGCCGTTTGCAGTACCGGGCGCAGTATCACTGAATCTTGATCCGGACACGGAAGAGACAGTCTTCTGGGCGGATGACGTCAAATACTATGTCACGAACGCCGACAACGGCTTCACTGGCGAAGTAGAGGTTGCAGCGTTTACTGACGACTTCAAGACCACATTCATGAATTATTTGACTCTGTCAGATGGCGGAATCGCTCAGATCAAAGGCATGGACAACAAGACCTGCTATGTTATGTTCCAGTCTGAAGGTGATGCACAGAAGAGACGTGGCATCCTGTACAACGTAACACTTGGACAGATTTCACGTAACTACCAGACACTGGAAGGCACAAAAGAACCGCAAACGGCTACGCTGTCGATCACGGTTACTGGCGATAACACCACAGGCATTACGCGGACTTCCTACACGGAAGCAGCATCAGGGTATTCCACTCTGTTCACCAATCCGCCTGCACCGGCACTGCCATCAGCAACGACAACTTAATCAACAAAAGGAGAGGGACATGCGGAAAGTTATTGATTTGGAAGGTCGTTCGGTGGAGCTTAACAGCTCTGCCGGATGGCTTTATATTTATCGGTCGAATTTTGGCAGGGACATTCTGCCGGACATCATGCCGATGCTTCAGGGTCTGCTTACACTGGTCATTGACTTCATGAAGCAGTCTGAAAGTGGCACGATTACGGTTGACAACCTGATTGAGTTTGCGGACGAAGAAACGATTGACAATCTGGCGATTACGTTCTCCGGTCTGGAGACGGTCACCATTCTGAACATCTTCTGGTCAATGGTTAAGAACGCTGACCCGAAGACACCCGAGCCGGTGGAGTTCTTCAGCGATTTTGAATGCCTGGCACTCGATCAGATGCTTCCGGCGATGTTCGAGCTCATTGTACAGAGCTCCGTATCGTCAAAAAACTCGATGAGCCTTCTGACACAACTGAACGGAATTCGGAACAAAGTGAGCCTATCACGCTCAACCGACTCACCATCGCAGGAGTCGACAGAGGGCTGACAGTTGACGCGATAAAAGAGATGGAGATTGGACACATCGTTGACTTCATCATTGAGTACAACGACATCCATGATCCTGACAAGCAAGAAAAGAGACAAGCACAAGCAAATACCAGGAAGGCAACACAGGCCGACTGGGATGCATTTTGGGGTTAATAAATGGCAGTTGGTGGAAAAGTAAAAGGAATCACAATTGAATTCAACGGCGATACAACTAAGCTTGGTCGCGCCATGACTGACATCAACAAGAAGTCGAAAGAGGTTGACAAGGCACTCCGTGACGTCAACAAGGCACTGAAGTTCAATCCGAGCAACACAGAACTGCTGTCACAGAAGCAGACACTTCTGAAGCAGAAGATTGAGCAGACCAAAGACAAGCTTGACGCTTTGAAAAAAGCACAAGACACGATGGACGCCAACGGTGTCGACAAGAATTCGCAGGAGTACATGGAGCTTCGGCGCGAGATCATCAAGACCGAATCACAGGTCAAAAACCTTGAGAAGGAATCGCAGAAACTGAACAACGTTAAGCTGACCGCTCTCGGAAACCAGTTCAAGGAAGTCGGCGACAAGATGAAGACTGCCGGTGAAGGCATGACGAAGTATGTCACGGCTCCGATTGTGGCTGGTGCGGCTGCTTCAGTCGCTGCGTTCAACGAGGTTGACAAGGGCCTTGATATTGTCATAGCCAAGACTGGCGCAACTGGTGAGTCCGCAGAAGAAATGGGCAATATAGTCAAAGATATTGCCACAACCATTCCGACAGACTTTGAAACGGCTGGCAATGCAGTTGGTGAAGTCAATACCAGATTTGGTCTGACTGGCGATGCGCTAGATGAATTGTCAACCAAATTCATTATGTTCGCGCAGTTAAATAACACAGATGTAACGACATCAATTGATAGCGTTCAAAAAGCTTTGTCTGCGTTTGGTCTTAGTGCTGATTATGCCGGGCCGTTGCTCGACAGGTTGAATTTGACTGGTCAGCAGACTGGTGTGTCTATGGATTCGCTGACTAGTGGATTGGTGCAAAATGCTGCAGCTTTTCAAGAGATGGGGCTGAGTGTTGACCAAGCAGTTGTATTAATGGGCCAGATGGAAATGTCTGGTGCAAACACTGATACAGTTATGCAGGGCCTTCGAAAAGCATTGAAGAATGCGACAGAAGAAGGCATACCGCTTGACCAGGCTCTTTCGGATTTGCAAGACACCATTGTAAACGGGACGGATGACATGGACGGCCTAACGGCTTCATATGAACTGTTCGGCAAGTCTGGTGATCAAGTTTACAATGCAGTTAAGAACGGAACACTTGACTTCAGTGATTTGGCGGATGCTGTAGATGCTACGGATGAATCTGTTGGTTCTGTTTCGGATACGTTTGAAGAAACGCTAGATCCGATTGATAGCTTTACCACCACTTTGAATGAATTGAAAGTGCTTGGTGCAGAAGTCGGCGGAACACTTTTGCAGTCTTTGATGCCAGTTATCGAGAAGATTGCGAGTGGAATTGAAAAGCTTGCTAATTGGTGGTCACAGTTGTCACCGCAGATGCAACAAGTCATTTTGGTCGTACTTGCAATCGCAGCTGCAGCAGGGCCATTGCTTATGCTGATCGGGTCGATTGTCAGTGCGCTCGGAACGCTCATGATCATGGGGCCTATTCTGTTTGGTATGTTAGGCCCATTCATTCCGATTATTTTGGCGATAGTCGCTGCGGTTGTGGCGGTTATTGCGATTGTCACGCATTGGTCTGAAATCTGCGAGTGGTTCAAAGGCGTTTGGCAGAACTTCGTGGCGGTCATTCAGGCGGTCTGGGAGCAGTGTAAGGAATATCTGCTCAAAGCGTGGGAAGTCATCAAGGCGGTTGCTATGGTCGTGTGGGAAGCAATAAAGACTTCTATCATCACACCGATCCAGACGGCTTGGAACATCATTAAGGCGGTTTGGAACGCGATCAAGACATTCTTGACGAACGCTTGGAACGGCATTAAGAATACTGCTCAGACCGTATGGAACACGATCAAGGACAAGATTATCACTCCGATCCAGAATGCTTGGGACAGGCTGAAAAGCATCGTTGACAGCATCAAGACGAAGCTGTCCGACACTTGGAACAGCATCAAAGAAACGGCGCAGTCGGTTTGGGAAGGAATCAAGAGCGCGATCACCGCACCAATCGAGGCGGCAAAGGAAACCGTCAGCGGTATTGTCGAGAAGATCAAGGGCTTTTTCCCGATGGAGATCGGCAAGATTTTCTCGAACCTAAAACTCCCGCACATCAGCGTCACAGCGGGAGAGGCACCGTTCGGTATCGGCGGCAAGGGTTCGCTCCCGAAATTTAGCGTTGACTGGTATGCAAAGGGTGGTATCTTCGACAACCCGTCAATCATCGGTATCGGAGAGGCCGGATCTGAGGCGGTTGTCCCACTTGACAAGTTCTGGAGCAAAATTGATAGGATCGCTGACGCAGCGTCTGGCGGTGGTGACAATATCCAAATCAACGTGTATGCATCCGAAGGCATGAGCGTCACACAATTAGCAGCTGAAGTTGAAAAACGTTTAATCGCAGCAGAGAAACGGAGAAATTCAGCATGGAAATAAGAAGTTTCACATTTGACGATATAAATTCGCTTGACTATGGCGTGTACATCACAGGTTCCGGAGTATATGACGCTCCGGAGCGAGATGTCGATGTTATATCAATTCCGGGCAGGAATGGTGATTTGTACCTGGACAATGGGCGGTTCAACAATATTGATGTCACATATCCTGCAAGCATGGGAAGAATGTCACAGAATGACTTTTCTGAAAAGATGCAGGAATTCCGGAACGCTTTGTTGTCCAAGACTGGCTACTGTCGGTTGTATGACAGCTACAATCCAGATGAGTTCCGGCTGGGCGTATACAAGAGCGGTCTGAACGTATCGCCGAACAAGCAGAATCGGGCAGGAGAGTTTGATATTACGTTTAATTGCAAGCCACAGCGTTTTTTAAAGGTTGGCGAGCAGAGTGTGGCAGTTGAAGATGGCGACACGATTGTAAACCCGACACCGTTCCCGTCTAGCCCGTTGCTAGAAGTCGAGGGTTACGGAGATATAACTGTCAATGGTTCAAACGTGAACATAGAAGACAGCCCGATTGGAGAACTGACGCTAGGGAGCGGCGTAAGTCGGACAAACTCAACGTCTGGACTACGTGTTGGTGCGGTGTATGTCCACTTAAATGCTTATAGTGGGTTATATTATAACGGCGACATTTGCACAAACAGATATATATTCGACAGTTTGAGCTTCTACCCAGTGCGAAGGAGCAGTGGTGATTTAATACAGACATATAGCATCGTACAGTCAACGAGCGGGTATTCGACCGCCTTGAGCTTGGATGCAGGCAACACAAGGGTACGGGTTTCTATAGAACTGTCTGAACCGTGGGAGTTTGTCATGGGGACAGCATCAAACAACGATTATTCGTGCGAAATTGAGCTTGAGTACGTTGACACATTCTCACAAACACATACAGAAACGTATTACATTAGTATTGGCGTTAGTTTTAATGGGTCTAACATGATCACGATCGGACAAACGACAATGCAAAACAGCTCGGGACCTTTGGGGAATAGCATAACCGACCCAGTGTGGACAGAATATGAAAAGGCACTGGGCGACGTGACAATTTATTCCACATACTCGGCGTTAGGCAATCCGCTCTATTTAGATTTTGAAAATGGCGAAGCATACAAGTATGAGAATGGCGAGTATGTTTCCGTCAATAATGCTGTGTGGCTCGGCACCGAACTGCCCGTGTTAGAATCTGGGGGGAACGAAATCACATACGATTCAAATGTTCATGCTTTAAGCGTTGTGCCTAGGTGGTGGATTATATGATACCGATTTTATACGAAGCGACGGAAACCGCTTTTACAACGAACGGAATATGTAGACTGTCCGATTGTATTTCGTGTGTGGTCACGGAAGAACGCAACGGCATATATGAGTGCGATTTTGAATACCCTATAACGGGGGCATATTATTCGGAAATAAGGTGCGGGCGGATTATCGGATGTACACATGACGATTCGGGCGGGATTCAGCCGTTTGACATTGTGGCGTATTCAAGACCGATTGGTGGCGTGGTGTCTTTTCATGCTGTACATATTAGTTATAGACAGCTTGAAATGGTTGCGTCTGGGACTGGAATCAATAGCCTAGCGGATGCTTTTTCACTTCTGAGAACAGCTAGCCCATCCAATCCATTTATATATGAAACCGACATGGCAAGCGATAATTATTTTGCGGCGGCTGATGGCATTCCCAGAAGCGTGCGACAGATGCTTGGCGGTGTTAAAGGTTCAATTATTGACAGCTATGGCGGCGAATTTGAGTGGGACAAGTTCACGGTCAGGCTATGGGAAAAACGGGGAGAAAATAAAGAATTTACCATTCGTTATGGATTGAACATGGTCGACTTTCAAGAAGATGCAGATTACTTAGGAACATATACATCTGCGATTCCGTATTGGGTCGGAGACGATGGCACTGGCAAGCAAGTGGTCGTAAAAGGCAGTCGGGTCGATTCTGGGCTGACATCGATGTCAGGCAGAAATATATGCGTTCCTGTCGATTTGACGGATAAATTTGAGGAAAAGCCAACAGCAACACAGTTGCAATCTTTTATTTCTGACAAAATGCAAGCGGATGCGGTGAATTTGCCTGATCAAAACATTTCGGTCGATTTTGTGAGATTAGAAGAAAACGAGATTATGTCGGAACTGTACAAATGCAGGTTGTGCGATTCTATTCAAGTGGTTTTCCCTCGGTATGGCATACAGAAATGGTTCAAAATAGTTCGAACAGAATTTGACACACTTAAAGGGCGATATCAAAAGATGGAGCTAGGGAAGCTGTCAACGTCTCTTTCCGAAGCAATGGGGATTTCGAACAACGACCTGCTGAAAGAAGGTGGGGCGACGATCGAGCACGGGGACAACTCATACGGGTCTTACTGGAAATTTCCTGACGGCCTGCTGATTTGCACAAAGAAGTGGAGCGGGACGGTCACGATGGCAACGTCTTACGGCGGGCATTATGAGACGGCCGATGCGGTCAGTTTTGGGAATTGGGCATACAACTTTGTGTCTGCGCCAACAGTCACAGCTTCATGCGGAGGAAGCGGTTCGACCGTCATGGCGATAGTCGAAAAGATATACGGAACGTCAACCAGTGCGGTCGGTTCATCTTATCTGATGTCGCCAACCTCACGAACGAGCGTATCGGTCACGGTAAACATCATTGGAATCGGGCAATGGAAATAAGGAGTAAACAATGGAGCAAAGAGTTATAAAGGTCAACTTACAACCAAAGTATTCGATGCCACAGGCGGTTAATGTCAGTCAATATGATGTCGGTGTCGTGCTGAAGTTCGAACTGTATGACGGCATGAGTGTGGCAGACCTCACGGGATGCACAGCAAAGATTCACGGGACACGTCCGAGCGGTGTAGGCTTCAGCGTGACAGGCACAATTTCAAACAACACCGTCACCGTGTCAACGGTCACAGCGATGACAGGGGAGTATGGACGATTCCCCGCCGAGATCGAGCTGACAAAGACGGGCGTTGTAGTCGGCACTGCCAACTTTGTCATGGCGGTCGAGAAGTCGCCACACCCAGACGGCACGATCGATTCTGACATCATCGCACAGGAAAGTTTGTTAGAGCGTGTCGAAGCACTTGAGGACGACATCACTGACGTAAAGAGCGATATAGGTGACTTATCCGAACTGGAGACTGAGGACAAGAGCAGTATTGTGGCGGCGATAAATGAAGCCAGAGGAACGGGCGGTTCTGGTGGTGATGGTCTGACACAGACGGAGAAGAGTTTGATTCTGGAGTTGTTTAGCAAGGCGGCATACGCAGAGGATGATGCAGGTGATACATACGATGAGTTAGAGCAGTTGTGGACAGGATATTCGATTACATGGCGAGGAAGTGGATATTCAAAGAGCAACAGCGCAATATCAGCAAGCGCAGGTTCTTCGTATACCTCGACAGTAACAGCCAACACTGGATTTACGTTGACGGATGTAACAGTAACGATGGGAGGTACAACAGTGCAGGGAGCATGGAGTGAAGGAACGGTTACGATTCCAAGCGTGACAGGGAATGTAGTAATCACAGTAACCACATCACAGATAACTGTATCAAGCATCAGTGCAGTATATACACAGAGCGGAACAGTTTATGACACAGATACACTTGATAGCTTAAAGAATGATCTCGTTGTTACAGCAACATTCATGGACAGCACTACAGGAGTGATTGCTGATACTGACTACACGCTTTCTGGCACACTTGCAGTCGGCACAAGCACGATTACCGTTTCATACGGTGGACAGACAGATACATTCAATGTGACGGTATCAGCCGAAGATTGGACTGTTGTAAGAACGATTGGGGATAACTACGAAACAGGATTATTATCGCTCACAGATGGAACAGTCGATACCAGTTCAACAAGCTGGTACACATCTGATTTTATCGAAGTGCCAGATGGAGCAACGTCATTTGCCAGAGACACATCCAGAACATCAGACTTTTACCTTGTTTGGTACGATAGCGCACAAGCATACCTTGGTAATGGCTTGTCTTCATCACTTAGCGGTAATAGTACTTATGGCGGTGGCTATACTGATTCCAACAGTGTTATTTGGAATGTTGTTCCGCAAGGAGCGACATACTGCAAGGTATCGTGGCGCACATCTGCGACATACACATCAGTAACATTTGCTAGAAACAAAACCATCAATGCAAATACAACACCAATTTCAGGGAAACTGTATGTATACACATATGATGCGACAGATACTGGCTCATACGTCCCGAATGATGATTATCTCAAGTGTGAGGGTATGACATATCTTCAGCTTAGACCAGTGCTTCGGAGAAGCATCACGTTTTATGACGAAGAGTTTATACAAGTTAGTCAGGTTGCAACGGCAAACAATATCGGCAATAACGTGGAAGTTCCGTCTGGTGCGGTTTACTTTAAGTGTACCAATACGAATGTTGCTGGAAGTGGAGCTAGTACCGTAAGAATTATTGGGCAGAGACTTGTTGAGTTCACAGACGAATCGTTGTCATCTTGGTAAGGGGTGATAGATATGGCTATTTATGA
>JAEIGA010009371.1_pt1 | contig 14814 bp, 13 predicted proteins | sample 9270691 | NCBI WGS metagenome assembly JAEIGA01 (sample SAMN17057246, study PRJNA624740) | gut metagenome | biome: biome; isolation source: fecal sample | host: Bos grunniens | place: China: Xizang | collected 2019
AGAAAGTAACAGTTCATAAAGAAATTAAATAATAAGTTAAGTCATGGCAAAGAAAGTAGTTGCAACGTTGCAAAAAGGTGAAGGCCGTACATATAGTAAGGTCATCAAGATGGTGAAATCGCCAAAGACTGGCGCTTATATATTCAAGGAACAAATGGTTCCAAACGATCAAGTAAAAGACCTATTGGCAAAATAATTTTGCTTACATAATATGAAGAACGAGGATTTTAAATCAAAATCCTCGTTCTTTGTTATGTTTGATATATGTATTATTGATTTTCGGAGATTAGAAGTAGCTTGTCGCCAATGTGGAGTGAAACAGAGCCATTTGGGACAATGTATTCTGAGCCACGTTTGATTATCATCACGAGTGTCCCTTTAGGTAATCTCATGTCAGCAAGACGATCGCCGTTGGTTATCATTTCTTCTGTAACAGTGATGTCTTTTAATGAAGAATTAATTTCGTCTGGTAGCTCTACGCCGAAATCGTTACCGGTTTTCTCTATCGGAAGGTCAAGATGTAACTTACGTGCTAGGGTCGCAATGGTAGAGCCTTGAAGTACAAGCGATAGAAGTGTGATGAAGAATACGATGTTGAAAATTTGAGAGGCACCATCTACATTTGCTACTACCGGATAAGTGGCAAATATGATAGGAACAGCACCGCGTAATCCCACCCATGAAGTGAAAGTCCATGCTTGTTTTGGTAAACTACGGAAAGGCAATAAGCATAGGATTACACTTAACGGACGAGCTATAAGCATCATAAATAATCCAATCAATAACGCTGTAGGTGCAACCGATAATAATTCATGAGGGTTGACAAGCAAGCCAAGAGCAAGGAACATTACAATCTGAACGAGCCATGTTAGTCCATCGAAGAATGTTTGAGTTTCTCTGCGATTTACTATTTTAGTATTACCTAAGACAATACCTGCTATATATATTGCTAGATAACCATTTCCTTTTAGTAGGTCGGTAATGGTGAATGTGAAGAATACAAAGCTAAGAATAAGAATAGGGTATAGTGATGTGTTGGATAGATTGATACGGTTATTAATCCACACCATTAGTTTTCCTATCCCATATCCTGCAAGTCCACCAAAGATAAATTGAAATGCAAAATTGGTAGCAATGTCGGAAACACTAGCGTCGTTGGCTGTTGCAAGTTGTATTAGTACTATGGTGAGCATATATGCCATTGGGTCATTACTTCCGCTTTCAAGTTCAAGCATTGGGCGCAAATTATGTTTCAAGTTAAGCTTTTGAGAACGTAAAATGCTAAAAACTGAAGCCGAATCGGTAGATGACATTGTCGCTGCAAGTAGAAGTGAAACCACAAGCGACATGTGGATATCGAGACCTGTCCAATGTGATATATAGAAAATAAAGAGTCCTGTGAGTAAAGTAGTGAGTAATACGCCTATGGTAGAAAGCATAATACCCGGCGAAAGAACAGGACGTATTTCATTAATTTTAGTGTCCACACCACCGGAAAACAATATTATACTTAATGCCATCATTCCTATGAACTGAGCTTGTCCAGCATTGCCAAAATGTAATCCAAGTCCATCGCTCCCAAATATCATACCCACAACAAGGAATAATAATAAAGATGGAATGCCAAATCTATAACCGGTTTTACTGATTATAATACTACAAAATACTAGAATAGCACCAAGTAATAAAATGTTTTCTGCGCTAAATTCCATATGTGGTTTTAATTGTTTTCTGTTTTTTTCTTATTCACTTGAGCATAGATTATAAGTGCAATTGCTGAGATCATACCTATAGCTGCAAACCAATACCATATATAGTGAGCATTTACTGTAGCAGCTTGCCAAGCTTCACTTGATTCAAATAAGGTTGGTTCAGGGCAATATTTTGCAAGTAAGAACCCCGATAATCCAAAACCTAGTATTGAAGATAGGAATGAATGTAAGTGGCTGAAACCTAAATATAAACCTTCTTCTCCTTTAGGTGCTTGAAGTGAAAAATATTCAAGATATCGTGGCGAAATGAAACATTCGGCAAGAGCTTGTATTGCAATACCGGTAATCATCATGAATGTGATAGGGTGTAGGCTTAGTATTTCTCCTTCAAAGAGGTTACCTGTAGCCATAACCAATGCGGAAAGTGGAATAAGGAACATACCTACTATAATTGAAGTAAGTGCCTTGCGTTTTGCCATTAATTGAGTAACGAAATTAACGCAAACAACAACCACAAATGGATTAACGTTAGCTATCCAACCAGGTTTTGCTGTTTCACCGGCAAGGCGAATCACATATTTAGGCATTGTTGCGTATAGTTGTTGTTGTACAATCCAAAATCCGGTTACAATTAAAATAAGGATAAGTAATCTTCCATTAGAGAAAACTTTAGTAAGACCATTTACTACTTCTTTTACACTTTTTCCTTCTCCTGTGTGATGTGCGGAATGATAGAATAGCAATACTGCAATGAAAGCGATTGCACAAAGTGTTGCCGAGAAGAAATTGATGTAGATATATGCAGAATCACCAACGGCAGAGCGTAATGGGTCTATTACACTTTTCCCTGTAAAAGAACCGATGTTTACCATCATGTAGAAAATAGAGTAGCCTTTAGCTCTAGTTTCAGATGTGGTTTCTCGTGCGACCGAAGCCGAAATGATGGATTTAATAAAGGCTCCACCAATCATTAAGATGATAAGTACGGGTATGATAAGATAACGTTCCCAACTTTCAATGAGACCGGTGTATACAGTCTTTTCTCCATATAGAACCAATCCGGCACTTTCTAGCATAATAGGTAATAATCCTTGCAATAGATAGCCGGCACTTAATAGTGAAAATGCGATAATAATAGATTTTCTGTAACCCATTTTATCGGCAAATGCCCCCGTGAAAAGTGGTAGTAGATATAAACCTCCGGAAAATAGGCCGGAAATGATACCTGCTTCGATATCGGAGAAACCTAGTGTGTTTGATAAATAGAATGTTATTACTATGAATACTGCATAATAAGCCATTCTCTCAAGTAATTCTGCAGTGTTAGCAGTCCAAAATGCTCGTGTATATTTAGCCATTATATATAATTTTTATTTGTTTTTGTAAAGTTAACTAGTTTTTTCTTATCCTACAAAGAATAACCCAATTCTATATACTATAAATGCTATTATCCACGCAATCGATGTGTTGTAAATAATTGTGAATGCGCCATATTTCCAACTCCCTGATTCTTTTATGATAGCTACAATACTGGCAATACAAGGGAAGTAAAGTAATGAGAATACCATAAATGCAAGAGCCATAGCTGGGTTGAAATCAGGTTTACCAGTTTGTGGATTTGTTGCAGTTAATCTGTCCGATAGAGAATTCTCATCATTTGAATCTGCTGAATAGAGAACTCCTAGAGTAGAAACAACAATTTCTTTAGCACTAGCTCCTGAAAGGATTGCTACCGATGTTTTCCAATTAAAACCTAATGGCTCCATCACCGGTTCTATAAAATATCCCATCTTAGCAAGTAATGAATTGTGCTGTTGTTCCACTAGTTCTTGTTGTGTCATTTGCTCGTTGCTTTTCTCAAGATTACGAGGGAAGTAGCTTAAAATCCAAATCACGACACTGGCAATAAGAATGACAGTTCCCATTTTATGTAAGTATTGTTCCCCCTTATCCCACATGTGGTGCAGAGTAGCTTTTAGGGTTGGAACACGATATGGTGGTAGCTCCATAACAAATGGGGTCTCATCTTTCTTAAAATAAAAACGTCGAAGTAAACGTGCTGTTATAAAAGCAACAAAAATCCCAAGCAGATACAATGACATTAATACTAGTGACGGATGATTAGGAAAGAAAATCCCAACAAGTAATATATAAATGGGCAATCTTGCACTACATGACATGAAAGGATTGATTAACATTGTAATGAGTCGGCTGCTTCGACTTTCAATAATACGTGTTGACATTATCGCAGGAACATTGCAACCGAATCCCATAACCAATGGGATAAAAGATTTACCATGTATGCCAAGTTTGTGCATGATTTTATCCATTATAAAAGCTGCTCTGGACATATAGCCGGAGTCTTCCATAAAGGAAATAAATAGATATAATATAAGTATATTGGGTAAGAATACAATGACTCCACCAACTCCTCCTATGATTCCATCTATAATAAGGTCTTTTAAAGGACCGGCAGGCATGAGATTGCCAATAAATCCCGATATCCATTCGATCCCCATTTCAATCCATTCCATAGGGTAGGCTCCTATTTCGAATGTAGCCCAGAACATAAACCACATTATAAGCATAAAAATGGGGAACCCGAATAACTTGTGCGTGACGATTGCATCAATAATTTCGGTTCCTTTAACATTGCGAGGTTCTTCTCCTTGTTCGTATGTTTCATGTAAAGCCCCTGAGATAAAACCATATTTCTCACTAGCTATAGCCGAAACAATATCTTCTTGACCAACATCTTCAATATGTGTCACCCATTTATCTCTTATGGCTTTCCATTGAGGGAATTCCGGTTGGTTTTGTAACATTTGTTCAACCTCCTTGTCCCCCTCAAGTAGTTTTATAGCTAGATATCGAGGAGAGAATTGTTGAACCTGGTGAGAACTGGCTTTGATGTTGTCTTTTAGTTCTTTGATGGCAGATTCTATTTCAGAACCTAATTTCACATGTACATGGCGAACTGTTTCGTGTCTATCTTCATATACTTCAATGATTGTATCAAGAAGTTCGTGAATACCTTCTCCTGTTTTTGTTATGGTAGGTACGAATGGTACGCCTATCATTTTACCGAGTGCGTCATAATCGAGCTTTGCACCGCTTTTTTGTAATTCGTCATACATGTTTAATCCAACAACCATACTTCTATCCATATCAATCAATTCAGTTGTTAGATATAGGTTGCGTTCAAGATTTGAAGCAACAATCATGTTGAGTATAACGTCAGGAATCTCATTTTTGAGATATCTTCTTACGTAAAGTTCTTCAGGGGAATATGCTGATAAAGAATAAGTTCCCGGCAGGTCTACAATAGTTATGTGGTAGCCTTTGTAGTCAAAATAGCCTTCTTTGGCATCAATTGTAACACCGCTATAATTACCCACACGTTCATGAGCTCCACTAACAAAGTTAAATAGGGACGTCTTGCCACAATTAGGATTTCCTATCAACGCCACATTGATATTTTTCCCTTCTCGTTTGGCTATTGTGACTGGATCGTTATCGTTGATTGTTTGTATTTTTGTATTAGAGACCGGTGTGGCTAGTTGAGTGTCGTTTTCGTTGTCAGGTACAACTTCAATTAAAGCAGCTTCACTATGACGTAATGACACCTCATAACCTAAAATATTGTATTTTATAGGGTCTTGTAATGGTGCATTTAGTAATGATTTGACTTTTTTGCCGCGAACAAAGCCCATTTCCATTACTCTTTTTCTAAATGCTCCATATCCGAGAATCTTAACTATTGTAGCCGATTCTCCTGTTTTTAAATCTGATAATCTAATCACTGTAAAGAATTCTTTGTACAAAGTTACAAATTAGATTGTTATAATTATTGTTTTGGAACTTTAATTATTTGTAATAATTCTAAATAAAACGTTGAATTGTTGACGAAATGTAATTTGTAATGGGGCTCATTATGTACAAGCGTATTTTATCTATTAAAATACATACAGCAAATATTAAAATAATAAAAACAATCCAATATATAGCAAATGAGATGTAACTCATGTTTGAACATGTGTTATAAAGTAGATTTTTTAGAGTACCCCATATAGGTGGCATTTTGTGAATGAGATATACTGCAAATGCATTTGCAGCAATCGAATTAATCCATTTATTTTGGAAACTGAATGTTGTAAAAAAGAGAAAGAATGAAACGGATGCTCCAATAACAAAAGGGGAGTTGTAAGCAAAAGCCATAGTGCTTTTACATGTAAAAGTGCTAATGAAAATCAATGCAGAAGCTGTAATATAGGTGGTAATATATGTAATCCTATATTTTTTGTTGGCTGATGAATATATTCTAATATATCTGCCAATTACATAAATGTAAATGAGTTGCATTGCATTATATCCAGTTTGGTTGATGTTTCCTTGCCAAAACCACCCTAAGTATACATTTAAAAAGGTAAAAGCTATTAATAGTAGGCTGAATTCTTTTCTCCCCATGTTTTGTAAGCCCTTGTTGATGAGGGGCGATATAATGTATAGAGCAAAATATGCCGGAATAAACCACAAGTCGGTGTGCGAAAAGATTAAGAATGATGAAAATATATAAGAAATATTGTCTGCTGTAGGTTTGATTATTGCTACAAGTGTATAGATGCTAACTGCGTAAAACATGCACCATAGAATGAAATTTGTTGCGCCTTTTATCGAGGGCTTTATGCCAAAATATCCTGAAATAAGAACAAAACAGTTTACACCAATGATAGAAAAACTTTCCATCAGGACTTTACATGTCGTATTTATTGACGAAAGGTCTTGAATTTTCATTATATTTGGCAAATTAAATGTTGCACCAGTGAAATGAACGCATAATATCATAAACATACTTATGATACGTAATAGTTCTATGTTGCTTTGACGTGTTTGCATTCGATTAATTAAATTTTACGTATAATTTTGCCTGTTGATGTTTCGTTGAATTTACCTACTGCAATATAGTGACGTGGAATTGCATAAGCTGGTAGTTTTTGTTTTAATTTTTCAATCAGATATGGGCTAATATCGCCTTTTTTGATAATTCCTTCCGGTAAACTTTTATATTCAAGTATTAATATAAGTTCTTCTCCCCATTTGTCTGATTGTTGTGATGTTATGAAGAATCGTGTGTTAGGTAGTAATTCCGCTATTTTGGGTTCAATTTCTTCCGGAAAGACTTTTATTCCACCTGTATTAATAACATTGTCTATTCTTCCACGCCATAGGAATTGGGTTGAAGAGATTAAGTCGACGATGTCGTTGGTTATGATTTTATTTAGGCTAAAATGTGGAGCGTGTATTACAAGGCAACCTCTATCGTCGGTGGTGAATGTTATATCTCCGATTGCGGTATATGGTTGTGGTGTCGTTCCCATAGGTGCAAGTGCAACATGACTACACGTTTCAGTCATTCCGTAAGTGCTAAAAGCGCGAATGCCTTGTTCTGCTAGCCATCTTTCAAGTCTAGTCGGTATCTTACCTCCGCCTATTATTATATTGTCAAATAGAACGAGTTTTTCCGGGTTGTTAATTAAATATGTAATTTGTGAAGGGACAAAAGCTCCTAGGCTAATTCTTTGGTTGCTGTTGTAGTTTGCGAGTGGAGTGTTTGATGGTTTTTCTTCGATTATTTTTGCATTTAAAATTAAAGCCCTAACAATCATCATCTTTCCGGCTATATATGAGGGTGAAAGATTTAAGTAAAATGTAGACTCGGAGTTAAACCCAAAATATTTATTGGTCAACTTTGCCGATGCTATCATGTCACTTTTAAGCAGATGTATTTCTTTGGGTTTTCCGGTAGAACCTGACGTATGCGCTATCACATATGGTAATTCGTTGTGAAATTCGGCAATAAATTCAGCGGTTTCTTTTGATGCATACCTTTTTATGTCGTCAAGAGATGCGCACGCATTATTGTTGATTGTTATTTGCATTAATTCTTTAAATTTTATATTGTAATCCAATTTAATTCTGGTAATTGCCAGGCCTTGAAGTTGTCGTAATGAAGGTAATCTTTAACTTGAACAAGAGGTGAGATTATATTGTTGGAGAATACCATGCCTGTGCCTAAACCTTGAGGTATCTTGGGCTGAAGAGTTGCTACCCATTGTGCTAAAGAATTTAAACCGATATTAGATTCTAATGCTGATGTAATCCATCCTCCGATTTGGAATTGAGCTGCCATTTTAAGCCATTCAAGTGAGCCTGTCATTCCGCCCATTAAAGACGGTTTTAGAATGATATAATGAGGATTGATAGAACGTAAAAGTTCCATCATTACCATAGGATTTGTAATGCCTATTAGTTCTTCATCAAGAGCAATAGGGATAGGGGAGTTTTTGCATATATCTGACATTATATCCCATTGTCCTTGTTTTATGGGTTGCTCAATAGAATGTATCTTATACTTCGCTAATTTTTCAAGACGTTGCATCACGTTTTCTGGTGAAAATCCACCATTTGCGTCAAGTCTTATTTCTAAATCTTTTTCAGAATAGCGAGTTCGCACATATTCGATCATCTCAAGCTCTTGGGGAAAGTCTATAGCTCCTATTTTAAGCTTGATCGTATGGAAGCCAGCCGCAACCTTCTCGTCTATACGTGAAAGCATTTCTTCTTTTCGCCCCATCCATACAAGTCCATTGATAGGTATATTGTAATTTCCTTCGGTGAATGGAGAAGGATAGTAAAGACGTTTGCCTCCATTGGAGAAGTCTAATATTGCGCTTTCAAAACCAAATTGTATTGATGAATGGCAAGACAAATCTGTGGATTCGCCTTTTTCTACATTCTGGCATAATTCTCTTAATTTACCTTCGTAATGCTCGTCGTCTTCGGCTGATAGACCTTTAAACAGAGCACATTCACCTATTCCATAAACTTCGGGATTGGATTCATCCCAAAGTTTGATGAAATAAGTATCTTTAGTTGTCATAATACCTCTTGAAGTTCCACCAGGTGTGATGAAATTAAGGGTGTATGGAGCATAAGCAGCCTTCATTATCCGGGGAATTGAGGAAATTGTTCAAAATCTGGATCTCGTTTTTCTAAAAACGCATTTTTCCCTTCTTGCGCTTCGTCCATTGTGTAATACATCATTGTAGCATCACCTGCAAGTTCCATAAGCCCTCGTTGTCCGTCAAGTTCAGCGTTCAAACAGCGTTTTACCATGCGAATAGCAAGAGGACTGCGCATTGCGATGGTTTCACACCATTCAACGACTTCGTCTTCTAGTTTTTCGAGAGGTACAACCTTGTTTACCATTCCCATTTTTTCAGCTTCTTCGGCAGTGTATTGGCGACATAGGTACCATATTTCACGTACTTTCTTTTGGCCAACGCAACGTGCTAAGTAAGATGAACCGAATCCCCCATCAAAACTACCAACTTTAGGACCGGTTTGACCAAATCTGGCATTTTCCGAAGCTATAGTAAGGTCGCAGACTGTTTGTAGTACATTGCCACCTCCAATGGCATATCCATTAACCATGGCTATTACCGGTTTGGGGATAGAACGAATGGCCTTGTGTACATCAAGCACATTTAATCGCGGCGTTCCTGTTGGGTCGTTGTATCCTCCTCGTGTTTTGTAATTTTGATCACCACCAGAACAGAAGGCTTTATCTCCAGCTCCTGTAAGAACGATTGTTCGAATATCAGCGTGGTCGCGACAATAATCTATTGCGTCTAGGATTTCAAAATTGGTAGTTGGGCGGAAGGCATTGTAAACCTCCGGTCGATTGATTGTTATTTTTGCAATGGTTTTGTATTGTTCAAACAAAATATCTTCATATTGTTTGATTGGGGTCCAAATTCTGTTATTCATATTTGTATGTTATTTTGTATTATTATTTCTGTTAAAATATTTGCGCAATGTATCTGCGCTGATTTGATTATTTGTATGTATTGCTAATATCGTAGGATAACTACTAGACAGTAATTTAGTAATAAATTCTTGAAGTATTACTTCATTATCGCATGCAATGTAATTAAATCCAAAAGCGTTAGCATATTTCTCTATTGGGATATCCCTATGTACTTCGAAATATTGTTCGAAATTGGGCAATGTTGATGGTCCATTGATGAATCGGAATATTCCACCTCCACCGTTGCAAATAACAATGATTTTAAATCTTTCGCTGTTGTATTGAGATGCGAGTCCATTCAAGTCATAGCAGAAACTCATATCACCTGTAATCAGCAATGTGTCTCCGGTAGTGTGTATTATTGATGCCCCAAGAGCAGTAGATGTAGAACCATCAATCCCAGATACACCTCTGTTACAAAAAATTGAGCCATTAAAACATTCATGAACACCAAATATATCGGCATATCTTATTGCACTTCCATTGGATACCTGTAGATTTAAACCTTCGTATGGGAGAGATTTCATAATGGTGTACATTGCTTTAAAGTCACTCCATGGAGCATTTTCAACATATGTATTGTGGCTCTGTTGCGCTTGAGCTTTTAGTGTAACCCATTGATCAAAATATGAACCATCCTTTGTGATAAATTCGTTAATTGCTTTAAAGAAAGTCAATGGTTCAATCTCAATTCTATGGGTTAAGTTTTGCATTGTATCAATGATGTTGTTGTCAATACCTATACGCCAATGCTCAATATTGGTTAATTTTCGTAGAAAAGTCTTGGCAAGTCGTGATACAGGTGCCCCTCCGAATGTAATTAGCAAATCGGGAGCAAAATTAGCATAATTGTCCTCACTTATTTCAGAAAAGAGGCGATCTATATTTTTGAAAATGTATTTACTTTTATTGTTATTTCCGATAATTTCACTGATAACCGCAATGTTGCCTCCTGAAATACTGTCAAGGATATTTGTTAATTCTTGACATAGCTTATTCATTGACGCAAATATCAACACTTTTTTGCAAGAATTAATGCTATCGGCAAAATATGTATAGTCCGATAAATGGGCAAGAGGTTGAATGTTTTTGATTGGTTTTGCCAAACTATCGGTTAGTGGTTTGCGATCATAAAGAGGTTCGTTAAATTGCATGTTTAAATGAACCGGACCTTCTGGAAGGCTTGTTGCCTTTTGTAAAGCTTCATTTATGCTTCGGTTGATATACCAAAGTTCTGTTTTGTTGTTATGGTTGGCGGGTATGTCGTAACTATGCTTGACAATGTTGTTAAGTATGCCTGCTTGTATGATAGTTTGACTATCATTTTGGTCAATCCATTCGTGTGGTCTGTCGGCAGAAATTACAATAAGAGGGATATGCTGATAAAATGCTTCAGCCACCGCAGGAGCATAATTAAGCACCGCAGAGCCGGATGTGCATACAATTGCTACAGGTTTATTGGACACTTGAGCCATGCCCAATGCAGCAAAAGCTGCACTACGTTCATCTATAATAACATGCTTTTGGATTTCATTACAGCGGTTTAAAGCTGTGATTATAGGTGCATTGCGTGAACCTGGTGATATTATAGTATGTTCGACACCGTATGACAAAAGTAGATCAACAAGAATGTTGCATGAATCATGTGTCGTAGTAAAAACGTCATTAGCTATATCTGTTGTCTTCATAGAAAATTTAATTTCTACCCCAAAATTAGCAAAATTCTACGATATATATAGAATATGCTTAAATAGTTTTATTCGTTACTTGGTAATATTTCCAATGTGGAGAGTCCGTTTAGCTGTCCTACTACGTATCTTGCGTTGGGGTAAGGCTCTTCTCCTTCATGACAAAAATAGTCCATATAGAGTTCTCTTCCTTTTTGGAAAATCATACATGAAAAACTATCACCCGGCTTGATAGAAGAGTTTTCTGCGGTTTCGGTAACAAAACGATTATCTCCAAGGTATCTGATTACGCAAAGACGGTCGGGTTGTCACCCGATACGCAACCTTGTGCCGATAGCAAGCGAAAAGGAACTTATAGTATCGGCAATAAACATTTCGGATTCTTTGTGTGCCTTTGTGTGTAATTGGCGAGTGAAATCCACTCAGTCGGCATATCCGGCAAGTTGTGATAATACATTAAGTGTACGTGACGACACGCTTTCATAGCCTCGTGTGGAGTATCCCCACACGCGTTCGAGGGTGGTTTCCGATACGTGTTGTTTCAGTCGTTGTTCGATTACATAGGTGAGTTCTAAAAACTCGGTATGTGTTACCGGTGAAAACCCGGTAGTTTTTTCTACTTGCAATTTTAATGCAGATATTTGTGGTATGTCGGTCTTAATATTCATAATACAACAAAAATAATGTTTATCTTTGAAATCTCAAAATATGGAATGCTTATGATAAACGATAGTGAAACATTTTGTCCTGTAACATCTCATGTTGATATAAGTGGTAGATTTACAGAAATTCAACTGATTTATGAAACTGTTTTTCTCGGTTGTTTAGAGCTAAAAAGGCAGGTAAATACTTCATTATAAAGACAACTAAAAACAATTCCGGAATACAATTGTCTATGCTGAAACGTGAATATGAATTGTCTTTAGGCATAGTTCATAATAATATTATAGGTGTATATTGCTTTGAAGCCGATACTGCTGTGGGAGAGGGTATAGTAATGAATTATGTTGATGGGCGCACGCTGAACGATTTTCTAAAAGGAAACCCCTCATTTGAATTGAAAGAGCGTGTATTTCTGCAAATATTGGACGCTTTGGCGTATATCCATCGTTGTGGCGTTATACACAACGACTTGAAACCGGAAAACATTCTAATCACTCGCACCGATAATGACGTGAAAATAATAGACTTCGGTTTGTCGGAAGATGATGCACATTATTTGGCACACTCGATGGGAGGCACAAGAGGGTATGCGTCGCCAGAATTGTTGGGTAGAAAGCAACAAGTCGATACTCGAAGCGAATGGATTACCTTACCAACCATACATACCAGACTCCGATTAAAAGACAAAAAAAGACAAATTGAACAATGCTTCTTTGTATATAACTTTGCAAAAGTGAAAGAGAGGAAGCTATTGTATTTTTTTAAAAAAATAAGGCAACAGCTCACAAAAAATACAGGGTGGTGTAATTGTATTTTGCAAATAAATACATATATTTGCAATACATTTTACATAAACACGAGAAAGTGTTTTGCTTAGATTCTTGCTAATGAACCTGAGAAATTCAATTAAGACAAGAGAATATGAGCAAGCTTTTCTCACCTGTGGTGTATCACATTTCAGAGTGATATATTTTGCAGTGTGGGCTGTTGCTTATTTCATTGTCACGGTTTTCTCAGGACCTATTAGCTGAAATAAGATTTACAGCCCACACTTTCTGTATATAGACAAACCTTTAAAACAAACAGAAATGAAAAAATTGAAATCTGTGGAAAAATTGAGACAAGTTGTTCTTGATTATAAAAAATCAAAGAATCTCGCGAAACCATTATTAATTTGGTTTAATGCAAACAATCATTTAGATGATTTTAAAAAAACAATTTTGTCCGATTCATCAGTCAAATCAATAGATAATATTAATTGTGATAATCTAATCAATTGTGATACAGAAATGATAATATGTCATCGCTATTTTAAACAAATGGATTATGAAGCTTTGAAAGAATGTTCAAGAATAGTGAATGAGAAGAAGATTCCTATAATTTATCTTGCTAATATATATGAGTTTAAGAGTAGACCCGATTTTGTTTCCGAGTTATATGATGAAATAACTTTGGATATACAGAATGTTATTATTTTAAATCATATGTTTTCCGGAAAATATTTAGATAAAAATATAGGGCATGAAATTATAAATTTATTTAGAGCCGATGACAATAAACAATATATCTATTTGTGTAAAGATGGTAAATTTAATAGAACAGATGTATGTGCTCAATATGTAGTTCAAGTGTGCAGACCTTATCAATCCAAAGGAACTTTAAAGATATTAAATGTGGCATCAAAATTGGCTCTATATAATAGTGAGGATATAAATAATCCTAAATATGGTAAAAAGTCAATTTATGAAATATTTAGTAATAATATAGAGCAACAGGAAAACTGTATTACATTCACTGCTGATTTAATCGGAATTCCTCAAATTCCATTATATATATGGCAAAACGAACAGCATAATAATAATTCTGTTGGTGTTGTTTTATCAAATATAAATACATCGCAACATTTGAGAGAATATATTTATGAGGAATTAGATGAAAATGGTTGTACAAAGAAAGATTCTGATTATTATAAACTTAAATGTTTGATCGAAGGTAGCAACACAATGGATTATTATAATCAGTTACCTTGTGTTGAAACAGATTGCGAAATAAACCCAAGTATGGTTGAAATATATGGAATAGAATGGAGAGAGTTGTCTTATTCTAACGCTCTAAAGTATTTTATCGAAAAGTATCCTTCGTTATTTAAAGAATTGTTTAATATTAGTAAAGAAGATAAAATAATTAGGGTATTACGAGAGTATCAGCATATTGATATTCTTATTGAAACTGAAAGTAGAATAATTGTAGTTGAAAATAAGATTTTTTCCAATCTTAATGGAGAAGATAGTAGTCAATTGGTTGATTATGAGAGAAAGATCCTTGAAAAAACAAAAGATGAAAGAGATGTATTTTATCTCAAAAAACCGACATTCTATTTGTTGTTGACAAATCATAATAATATAGAACTTGAAAATAATTCTGAATGGAAAAAGATTAAATATGGCGATTTGTATAATTTTTTAATAGAATCGGATGAATATAAATCAGATAATGAATTAAAAGAATTTGTGAAAGCAATAGAACTTCATTCAGAAAATGATTTCAATTTCAATGTAATGAAAAAAAGATTTGTGAGAGCAATTTTAAAAAAAATAACAAAATATAAATAACTTATGAAACAGATAAATTTATTTAGGCGAGCAGTTGTTGCGATAGTGATGACGCTTTGCATGGGTTTTGTTGTACAAATTTGTGCACAGAGAAAACTCTTTAATGGTGCTATTATAGTAGCGAACCCATTAGAACTTAATGGGGAGCCATATAAAGTAAAGTATAATTATATAATAGATAAGAATGGGGAACGAGTAAAAGACGGTAACTATACAATAAATGGTAATGTGAATGTTTCGTTGTCAAATGGATTTGTTTCTGCAAAAGA
>JAEIGA010009372.1_pt1 | contig 14813 bp, 14 predicted proteins | sample 9270691 | NCBI WGS metagenome assembly JAEIGA01 (sample SAMN17057246, study PRJNA624740) | gut metagenome | biome: biome; isolation source: fecal sample | host: Bos grunniens | place: China: Xizang | collected 2019
ACCTGAGTCCTCGGGTAAAACAACCGTTGCACTTCATTGTGTTGCTGAGGCTCAAAAGGCAGGGGGCACTGCCGCATTTATCGATGTTGAGCATGCGCTCGACCCCGTTTATGCCGCAAACCTTGGTGTTGATATTGATAGTCTTTTGGTTTCTCAGCCCGATTCGGGTGAGCAGGCGCTTGAAATTGCTGAGGCTCTTGTTCGCTCAGGCGCAGTTGATATAATCGTTGTTGACTCGGTTGCAGCTTTGGTTACCAGAGCTGAAATTGATGGCGAGATGGGAGATAGCCATGTTGGTCAGTTGGCCCGCCTTATGTCTCAGGCTATGAGAAAGTTGGCAGGCGCTTTGTCTAAGACTAATTGTGCCGCTATTTTCATCAACCAGTTGAGAGAAAAAATCGGCGTTATGTATGGCAACCCCGAAACAACCCCCGGTGGTCGTGCACTTAAGTTTTATGCCAGCGTTCGTATTGATGTTCGCAAGGGTGAGCCTATTAAAGATGGCAGTGAGCTTATCGGAACTCATACCAAGGCTAAGATTGTTAAGAACAAGGTGGCCCCTCCATTTAAAACTGCCGAGTTTGATATTATGTATGGCACAGGAATTTCCCATATCGGCGAGATTATTGATGTTGGCGCTGATTTGGGTATCCTTAAAAAATCGGGTGCTTGGTTCTATTATGGAGAAACAAGACTCGGTCAAGGCAGAGATAACGTTAAGAAGCTCTTTGAGGATAATAAGGAGTTAGCCGAGGAAATCGAAAATAAGATAATGGAAGCTGCGGCTGAAAACGCTAAGATTACTCCTGCCTCTAAGGATGATGAGATTGAAATTATGCCCGAGGAGCCGGTTGCCAGACCCAGAAGAGAAATTGATATCGACATTGCGGTTGATGAATAATGCTCATTTTAAAGGTTTTAAAGGCAAAACAACATCTTTTTAATATTGAACTTTCAAATGGCGAGCAAATAGCTTTAGATAAAACCGTTTGCGAAGAAAACGGCATTTTTGAGGGAAATGAAATATCCGAAGAGGATATAAAAAGGCTTTGCTTTGAGTCGGATTATTTCAGGGCGAAGTCCAGAGCCCTTTGGTATCTTGATAGAATGGACCACACCGAGAAGGCTTTATATCAAAAGCTTTTAAGGGCAGGCTTTTCGAAAGAGGCTTCGGCCGCTGTTTTGGCAAAGCTTGTGGAACTTCAGATGGTTGATGATAGAAGATACGCCGAGCGTTTTGCCGAAAGATGCTGTGATAACAATATTTCAAAAAGAGAAGCACTTCAAAAAATGCTTTTAAAGGGTATTCCTTTAAATTTGGCAAAGCAGGTGCTAAGTGAAACCGAAACCGATGAATCGGCTCAAATTGAGGCCTTGCTTAGGGGTAAATATGCCTATAAGCTAAGCCGAGAGGGAGGCGTTCAAAAGGTTTATGCTTCTTTGATTAGGAAGGGTTTTTCCTTTTCGGCTGTTAAAGAGGCGCTTAAAAGATACTCTATGGAGTTAGAAAATTGCGAGGACTATGATGTATAAGGTTTGTATGGTATCGCTTGGTTGCCCAAAAAATCAGGTAGATGCCGAAATGATGCTCAGCCTCTTGAAAAATGGTGGCTTTGAGATTTGTTCGGAAGATGCCGAGGCTGATGCGATAATTATTAACACCTGCGGTTTTATTGAAGCCGCCAAGGCTGAGGCTATTGAAAATATTTTAGAAGCTTCTAAATATAAGAGCGAGGGCAACTTAAAGGCACTTGTTGTAACAGGTTGTCTTGCTGAGAGATATAGGGATGATGTAACTCTGGAAATCCCTGAGGTTGATGTTTGCGTAGGCCTTGGCTCTAATTCTAAGATTGCCGAGATAGTTAAGAATGCCATTGAGGGAAACTGTCAAAACTGCTATGGCCAAAAGGAAGAACTTGACCTTAACGGAGATAGAATTTTGGGCGGATATCCTTTTAGCACCTATCTTAAAATTGCCGATGGCTGCGATAACTGCTGCACCTATTGCGCTATCCCTAAAATCAGAGGCAGAATGAGAAGCCGAAAAATTGAGGACTGCGTTAAAGAGGCTAAGATTTTGGCCGAGAGAGGTGTTAAGGAGCTAATCGTTGTAGCTCAGGATACCACTGCCTACGGTGAGGATATTTATGGTAAGCCGATGCTATCCGAGCTTCTTAAAGAGCTTTGCAAAATTGAGGGACTTCATTGGATAAGAACACTTTACACCTATCCTGATAGGATAACCGATGAGTTGCTCGAAACAATAGCTAGTGAAGAAAAGTTGGTTCCTTATCTTGATATTCCGCTTCAGCATATAAACGGTGAAATTTTAAAGAGAATGAACCGCAAGGGTGATAAGGAAAGCCTTTCGGCACTTATAGATAAAATAAGGGATAAAATCCCTGAAATAACCCTTAGAACAACCTTTATAACAGGCTTCCCCGGAGAAACTGAGGAACAGTTCGAGGAAATGGCTGAGTTTATAAAGGAAAAGCGTTTTGATAGACTTGGTTGTTTCACATATTCAGCCGAAGAGGGAACTATTGCGGCTGAGTTTGAAAACCAAATTGATGAGCAAGTAAAAACCGACCGAATGGAAAACATTATGGAAATGCAGATGACCGTTTCGGCTGAGAAAAATGAAGAAAAACAAGGCTTGGTTACCGAGGTTTTAATCGAGGGTTGGGATGATTACATAAAGTGTTACTTTGGAAGAACCCCGAGTGATGCCCCCGAGGTTGACGGAAAGATTTTCTTTTTATCAACAAAACCGCTCAAAATCGGTGATTTTGTGAAGGTTAGAATAAACGACTGTATTGATTACGATTTGTTAGGAGAGTTAGAGGAATGAACACACCCAATAAATTAACCTTAGCGAGAATGATAGCAACCCCTATGTTTATGGCTATTATGCTAATTGAGGCAATTCCTTATAGATTTTTAATTGCCTTGGTTTTATTTTCAGCCGCATCGCTTACCGATATGATAGACGGCAAAATGGCAAGAAAATATAACCTCGTAACCGATTTCGGTAAATTTTTAGACCCCCTTGCTGATAAAATGTTAACCACTTCCGCATATTTAGGCTTTGTTTTCGTTTATGGCGGAACAAAATATGCTTGGGGTATGGTTGCGATTCTCTTTATCGTTTTGTTCAGAGAGTTTATGGTATCCTCTCTCCGTTTAGTAACCGTTTCTTCGGGCGGCAAGGTTGTTGCTGCTAATATGTGGGGCAAGTGCAAAACCGCAAGTCAGATGGGCGGAATTATTTTAGCCTTGGCTTTATATTCGGTTATAGTTGATTTTGGCGTTAATAATGCTATGTTTATTTCGGTATGTGATATTATCATCAATATCCTTTTCTGGATTTCGGCCGTATTATGTATTATATCGGGCGGAATATATCTTGTTGCTTGTAAGGATTATATAAATCCGTCCAAGTGATTAGGGGGTAATTGATTTGTTTAAAAGAATTATAGAAGATGTTAATGCGGTGAGGGATAGAGACCCTGCGGCACGCAGCTTTTTAGAGGTTTTATTGCTTTATCCCGGTGTTAAGGCAATAAGAATGCACCGCCGAGCGCATTTCTATTATAAACACGGTCTTATGTTTTTGGCACGTTTAGTTTCCCAAAGGGCAGCTAGAAAAACGGGTATTGAAATTCATCCCGGCGCTACCATAGGCAGAAGACTGGTTATTGACCACGGAACAGGAGTTGTTATCGGTGAGACCACCGAAATCGGCGATGATGTTCTGATTTATCAAGGGGTAACCCTTGGAGGAACGGGTAAGGATACAGGCAAGCGCCATCCAACAATTGGAAATAATGTTATGATTAGTGCGGGAGCTAAGGTTTTAGGCCCCTTCAAAATCGGGGATAATTCTCGTGTTGCCGCAGGTGCGGTTGTGCTTGAAGAGGTTCCGCCTAACTCAACCGTTGTTGGTGTTCCGGCAAGGGTTGTTCGCCAGGATGGCAAGAAGGTTAACTCTCAAAACCTAGACCAAATCCATATTCCCGACCCCGTTAAGCAAAAAATGGAAGGTCTTGAGAAGCGCATAGCTGAGCTTGAAGAGACTATCAGTAATTTCAAAGGAGACTAAAATGAAGATTTTTAATACCCTGACCAGAACAAAGGATGAATTTAAACCCATAATCGAGGGCGAGGTTAAGATTTATGCCTGCGGCCCCACTGTTTATAACTATATTCATATCGGAAACGCAAGACCCCTTTGTGTTTTTGATGTTCTTCGCCGTTATTTTGAGTGGAGAGGAATGAAGGTTAACTTTGTTCAAAATTTCACCGATATTGATGATAAGCTTATAAATAAGGCAAACGAAGAGGGAATAACAGTGCCCGAGGTTGCCGAGAGGTTTATAGGCGAGTTTTGGACCGATGCTAAGGGACTTAATGTTCGTGAGGCAACAGTTCACCCCAAGGCCACCGAGAATATTGAGCAAATTCAGGGTATTATTTCATCCCTTATTGAAAAAGGCTATGCCTATGAAGCAGGCGGCGATGTTTATTACAGAGCCAAGAAGTTTGATGAATACGGAAAACTTTCGCATCAACCGCTCGAAGATTTAGAGGCAGGAGCCAGAATAGAAACAGGAGATATTAAGGAAAACCCAATGGATTTTTGTCTTTGGAAAGGTGCTAAACCGGGCGAGCCTTATTGGGAGTCGCCCTGGGGCAAGGGAAGACCCGGTTGGCATATCGAATGCTCGGCAATGGCAGGAAGATATCTCGGCAAAACTATTGATATTCATTGTGGCGGTCTTGACCTTATTTTCCCCCACCATGAAAACGAGATTGCTCAAAGTGAAGCGGCAAATGGTTGCGAATTTGCTCATTACTGGATGCATAACGGCTTTATAAATGTTGATAATCATAAGATGTCTAAATCTCTTGGCAATTTCTTTACAGTTCGTGATGTTGCTGAGAAATATGGCTATGAGCCTATTCGTTATCTTATGATTTCTTCTCAGTATAGAAGCCCGATAAATTACTCGGTTGATATTATCGAACAGGCTAAAAACTCTATCGAAAGACTTTATACCTGCCGAAATAATATTGATTTCGCCCTTCAAAATGCTGAGGAGGGCGGAGAAGCTCCTGCATTTATAGAGGAGCGCAAAAACGAGTTTGTTGCCGCTATGGAGGATGACCTTAATACTGCCGATGCTTTGGCTGCAGTATTTGTTTTGGTGCGTGATATCAACACATTAATCGCAAACGGCGCTAAAAAGGCCGAGTTAGAAGCATGTGCCGATATGTTCGACCAATTAACAGGTGTTTTAGGTTTGGTATATAATCGCAAAACTGAAGCGCTTGACAGCGAGATAGAGGCGCTTATTGAAGAACGCACTAATGCACGCAAGGCAAAGGACTTTAAAACTGCCGATGCTATTCGTGATAAACTCAAGGAAATGGGTATCATTTTAGAGGATACTCCTCAGGGCGTTAAATGGACACGAAGCTAAAAAAAGAGCCTTTGGGAAAAGATTATTTTGTTTATGTAACACCGCATCATACTTTCGGGACTGATGCGGTGCTGCTGAGTAATTTTGCAAAGGCTAAGAAGAGCGATAAAATGGTTGATCTTGGCACAGGCTGCGGAATAATTCCGCTTTTGATGCTAAGGGATGGCCTTCTTAAAAATGCAATAGGAATAGATATAAGCGAGGAAGCAACTGCTTTAGCTCAAAAAACTTTAGAGGAATTAAATATCCAAAACTTTTTTGTTTTGAATTCCGATTTAAAGGATTTGAAGGGTAAGGTGGAGTTTGGCTCTAATACTCTTATAACCTGCAATCCGCCCTATAAGGCAAACGGTGCAGGTCTTAAAAATCCCGATAAGGTTGAGATGGTTGCAAGGCATGAGGTTGAATGCACTCTTGAGGATATTATTGCGGTTTCCTCTAAATTGTTGCAAACCTCGGGTAGACTTTGTATGTGCCATAGACCTGAAAGACTAAGTGAGCTTATGTTTTTGATGAGCAAGTATAAGGTTGAGCCTAAGAGACTGAGAATTGTTTGTCAGCGAAAGGGCGAAGAGCCTTGGTTAGTGCTTGTTGAGGGAAGACGCTGCGGCAACAAGGGTCTTCGCATTGAGCCAACTCTTTATATTGAAGAAAACGGAGATTTCTCCGATGAAATGATAAAAATTTACGGAAGTTATAAGGAGGCGTATCTTAATGAGCGGTAAGCTGTTTGTTGTTGGAACGCCGATAGGAAATCTCCAGGATTTTAGTCCAAGAGGGATTGAAACCCTTAAAAACGCCGATTTTATTGCGGCTGAGGATACAAGGGTTACTATGAAGCTTCTAAATCATTTTGATTTTAAAAAAGAAATGGTTTCTTATTATGAGCATAATAAAAATGAACGCGGAAATCTTATAATTGAAAGAATTTTAAATGGTGAAACCTGTGCTTTGGTTTCGGATGCGGGAATGCCCGCTATCTCAGACCCCGGCGAAGAACTGGTTAAAACAGCTCGTGAAAACGGAATTGAAATCGAGGCAGTTCCGGGTCCCAGCGCAGTTATAACGGCACTTAGTATTTCAGGTATGCCTTCGAGAAGATTTTGTTTTGAAGGTTTTTTATCGGCTAATAAAAATGAGAGAAAAGCTCATTTGCAAGAAATTAAAAATGAGAAAAGAACCTTAATTTTTTATGAAGCCCCTCATAAACTTGTTTCAACCCTTAAAGATTTATATGCTTTTTTTGGTGATAGAAAAGTTTCGGTTGTAAAGGAACTTACCAAAATTCACGAAACGGTTTTAAATGCAACCTTAAAGGAAGCTTATGAGTATTATAATGAGAACACTCCAAAGGGAGAGTTTGTTATAATAGTTGAGGGTAAAGAGGAACAAAAAACCGAATATACATTGACCGATGCTATAAATATTGCCGAAAAGCTTATAGCTGAGGGACAGGCTATGTCCTCGGCGGCTAAGGAAGCAGCGGCAATAACAGGTATCAAAAAAGGCGATATATATAAAGCAGTTTTAAAATAACGGAAAACGGGAGTAGTTATGGAAAACAAAAAGGATTTTGATTATAAATTTGAGATTTTATCCGATGAAAATACTCAGTTTGAGGATATAGTTTCCGATTCGAGCAAGCTTGGTGATACAGATACAGTTTCTCTCAACTCATTTTCAGGTAAGCACCATTATCCCAAAAAACCTCATGGCTTTTTCGGAAAAATTGCTGAGTGGTGGAAGAGAAGAAAAACCTGGCAGAAATCGGTTATGATAACGGCGGCTAGCCTTTTGCTTGTTTTCGCTATCGCTTTTGGCGTTTTGAGAGCGGTTTTTGATTATAATTATAATAACATTACCAATAACCCCGATGACCTAGGCTTTGAAGGAGTTCTTAATGAAAATGTTATTAATATCGCTCTTTTCGGAATTGATACCAGAAATTCAAATTCGTTTAAGGGAAATTCTGATAGTATTATGATTTTAAGCCTTGATAAAGATGCCAAAAAGGTTAGAATTGTATCTATTATGAGAGATACCTTTGTTCCGATGGAAAACAAAGGCAAAAGCGGTTACGGCAAGATTAACAGCGCCTATGCAAAGGGTGGACCTGAGCTTGCAATTAAAACTATAAATAAGATTTTTGGTCTTGATATTTCGGAGTATGCAACCGTTAATTTCTATGGAATGGCTGATATTATTGAAGCTGTTGGCGGAATAGATGCAGAGCTTACCTCAAGAGAGGTTGCACCAAGTGACGGAACACTCCATTCGATTAACGGCTGTATAGATGAAATTTGTGCCAATTTGGGTAAGGACTCCTCAAAATATCATATTTTCACTCCCGGAAAGCACCATCTTAATGGTATTCAGGCGGTTGCTTATTCGAGAATAAGATACGTTCCTAATATTTGGGGAACTAATAATGACTATGGCAGAACCGACCGTCAGCGTCATGTTATGGAGCAGCTTTTCAATAAGGCTATAACCCTTGATAAAACCCAATATGTTAAGCTTGCAAAATCACTTATCCCTTGCAGCGAAACCTCATTATCTTATGGTCAAATAATGAATCTTGCAACCGATATTCTCCTTCATTCACCAACCTTTGAGCAGTCGAGAATTCCTCAGCAGGAGTTTTTAATGCCTTCTCCTTCGGGTTACGGCTCGGTTGTTTATTATGACCTTGATTTCGCTTCAAAAATTATCCACGCATTTTTCTATGACGGAATAAATCCTGAGGATTATATCAAAACCAATGGTATAGAGAAAAATGACTGGTATAGGGAAAAACACGGCTATACCGATAAGGGAAATACAAGTATTCCACAAATCAGCGGCAATGCGAAACCTAATACCAGTGAAGTTGCTTCGAGTGAAGAGCCAACGGTTTCTTCTAATCCCTCAGAATCTTCTGTTCCCGAAGAAAATGCTTCTTCAAATGAGAGCGAAGTCTCTTCCGAGGAAACTCCATCAGAGAATAACAGCGAGGTTCCTTCCGAAAGTGAGCCTTCAAGTTCTTCTGAGGTTGAGAGCGAGGAGAACACAAACAGTGAGCCACCTGTTAATGATAATACAAACAGCGGCCCTGAAAATACATCTAGAAAGAGGTAAACTATGTTTGTTACAAACGATATAAAATATATCGGTGTTAATGATAAAAAAATAGACCTTTTTGAAGGTCAGTATATAGTTCCAAACGGAATGGCATATAATTCTTATGTTATCCTTGATGAAAAGATTGCCGTTATGGATTCGGTTGATGCATCATTTGGCGAAGAATGGCTTGAGAACATTCAAAAAGAAATAGGGGAAAAAGAGCCCGATTATTTGATAGTTCAACATATGGAGCCCGACCATTCTTCAAACATAAATGTTTTTATGGATAAGTATCCGAAGGCTCAGGTTGTATCGGGTGCTAAATCTTTTGCTATGATGAAGCAATTTTTCGGCGATGAATATGAGAATAGAAGAGTTATAGTTAAAGAGGGGGATAGCCTTTCCCTCGGCAAACATAATTTGAAATTTATTGAGGCTCCTATGGTGCATTGGCCTGAGGTTATTGTTACTTATGATGAGCTTGATAAGGTTTTGTTTTCGGCCGATGGTTTTGGTAAATTTGGTGCCTTAGATACTGATGAGGACTGGGCTTGCGAGGCTAGAAGATATTATATCGGTATTGTTGGTAAATATGGTCCTCAGGTTCAAAAATTGCTTGCAAAGGCAAAAGAGCTTGATATAGAGAAAATTTGTCCGCTTCATGGACCTGTGCTTTCGGAAAATCTTTCATATTATATAAATTTATATGATATTTGGTCCTCCTATTCGGTTGAGAGCGAGGGTATAGTTATTGCCTATACCTCGGTTTATGGAAATACGAAAAAAGCCGTTATGCTTTTAGCTGAGGAGTTAAAGCAAAACGGTTGTGAAAAAATAGTTATAAACGACCTTGCAAGATGTGATATGGCAGAGGCGGTTGAGGATGCTTTCCGCTATGGCAAGATGATTCTTGCAACCACAACCTATAACGGCGAAATATTCCCCTTTATGAGAGAATTTATTAATCATTTAACCGAAAGAGGATATAAAAACCGCAAAATAGGTATAATTGAAAACGGCTCTTGGGCACCGACTGCCGCAAGGGTTATTGAAAAAATGCTTGAAAACAGCAAAAATCTCGAGTTTTGCGAAAATAAGGTAACCTTGCGTTCGGCTTTGAGCGATGAGAGCAAAGCTCAAATTAAAGCTTTGGCAAAGGAAATTTGCGAGGGATAAGATGTTATTTAAGTTATTTTGGACCTTTTTTAAAATAGGTCTTTTCACCTTTGGCGGCGGATATGCAATGCTGGCTCAAATCAGAGAAACGGTTGTTGAAAGAAACGAATGGCTTAGTGATGATGAGTTAAGCGAAATTATAGCAATAGCCGAGGCAACACCAGGCCCTATTGCTATAAATATGGCAACCTTTGTTGGTTTCAAGAAAAAGGGGATTTTAGGTTCAACCCTTGCAACCTTAGGTGTTGTTTTGCCCTCAATGATTATTATTTTTATAATCTCTCTTTTCTTGGAAGAGTTTATGAAAAATAAATTTGTTGCTTTTGCCTTTAAGGGTATTAAATGCGCCGTTGCTTTCCTTATTTTAAGGGCAGGAATGGGAATGCTTAAAAAGGTTGAAAAAAAGGCGCTTCCCATTATAATTTTCAGTTTGGTATTCGCTCTTATGATAGCCTTTGAATTGCTTGGTGTTAAGTTTAGTTCGGTGTTCTTTATCTTGGCAGGCGGAGTTATAGGTGTTTTTGCTTATTCTTTATCTCTTGTTAAAGGGGGTAAAGGGAAATGACCTATATATTGCTTTTTGTTGAATTTTTCAAGGTTGGGTTATTTACCTTTGGCGGCGGCTTCGCTATGATACCGCTTATAAAAGAGGTTGTTTTAAAGTATAATTGGCTAAGTGAACCCGAGTTTTATGATTTTATCGGTGTTTGCGAGTCCACTCCGGGCCCCGTTGCTATAAATATGGCAACCTATATAGGCTCTATGCAGGGCGGAATTTTTGGAAGTATTTTGGCAACCTTGGGGGTTGTTTTGCCATCCTTTATAATAATTTTGCTTATAGCCTCTATTATAAAGAATTTCACTAACAACAAATATTTCAAAGGCTTTATAAAGGGAACAAAGCCGGTTGTATCAGCACTTATCATTTCAACAGGTGCTATATTGCTTATAAAGGCTCTAGGTCTTGCAAGTCTTAAAAATATTAGCTTCGATTTGATTTCCTTTGTTATTTTAGGCCTGCTTTTGGCGGTTCATTTTGTGGTGCTAAAGGCGTTCCATAAAAAGCTTTCTTCGATACAGCTGATAATAATTTCGGCTGTTATCGGAATTGCGGTATCATTGATTTTTGAGAAGATATAAAAAAGAGAGGTTTTAAAACCTCTCTTTTAATTTTTAATCTATATTGCTTTGGATATATTCAACAAGGTCTCCGATGGTTTTAATATTCTCAATTTCCTCATCGGGAACTTCAATGTCAAACTCATCCTCGATAGCCATAAGAAGCTCAACAACATCCAAGCTGTCAGCACCAAGGTCTTTGGCGATATCGGTATCCATAGTCATATCGTTTTCATCTGCATCAAGCTGTTCTGCTAAAAGATTTTTAATTTTTTCGAATATCATATAAATCCTCCTGTGAACTGGTGTATATTCAAATAATATGTGTATTTTATCGTTTTGTCAATATATTTTTATGCTTTTTTGAAAAGTTTATGCTAAAGTTTAAAAATTCTTGCAAATTTGAGTGTTTTATTTTATAATATAATTAACTATGTAATTTACGGAAGGTGGGTATGAGTGTTTTATAACACTCTTTGCTATGGCTAAGGAAAAGCTTGTTAAATCTATAACCTCTATGGAGGATGATTTTGCCAAATGGTATACCGATGTTTGCATAAAAGCGGAACTAGTTGATTATGCTTCGGTTAAGGGCTGTATGATTATCAGACCCTATGGTTATGCAATTTGGGAGAATATACAGCGTCAAATGGACGCACGTTTTAAGGCAACCGGTCATGAGAATGTTTATATGCCTTTATTTATCCCTGAGAGCTTGCTTCAAAAGGAGAAGGACCATGTTGAAGGCTTTGCTCCCGAGGTTGCTTGGGTAACACACGGCGGTGAAGAAAAGTTAGAGGAGAGAATGTGCGTTCGCCCTACCTCTGAAACTTTATTTTGCGACCATTTCAAGAATATAGTTCATTCTTATCGTGATTTGCCAAAGCTTTATAATCAGTGGTGCAACGTTGTTCGTTGGGAGAAGACCACCCGTCCTTTCCTTCGCTCACGTGAGTTCTTATGGCAAGAGGGCCATACCCTTCACGCAACTGCAGAGGAGGCTAAGGCTGAAACTATTCAAATGCTCAATATTTATGCCGAGTTTGCCGAGAATGTCCTTGCAATGCCGGTTGTTAAAGGTATAAAAACCGAAAAAGAGCGTTTTGCAGGTGCCGAGGCTACATATACAATTGAAGCCTTAATGCACGATGGTAAGGCATTGCAAAGCGGAACCTCCCATTATTTTGGTGATGGCTTTGCCAAGGCTTTTGATATTCAGTATACCGATAAAAACAATAACCCTGTTAATCCTTTCCAAACCTCTTGGGGAACAACAACCCGCCTTATCGGTGCGGTTATTATGACCCACGGAGATGATAGCGGTTTGGTTCTTCCCCCTGCAATAGCTCCTATTCAAACTGTTATCGTGCCAATTGCAACTCATAAGGAAGGGGTTCTCGAAAAGGCAAACGAGCTTTATGATAAACTCAAGAATGTTTGCAGAATTAAGCTTGATGATAGTGAGCAGTCGCCCGGTTGGAAATTCGCCGAGTATGAGATGAAGGGCGTTCCGCTTCGTATTGAGCTTGGCCCTCGTGATATCGAGAATAATTGCTGTGTTATAGCTCGCCGTGATAATGGTGAAAAGATAACAGTTTCTCTTGATGAGCTTGAAAGTAAAATCCCTGAGCTTTTAAAGGCTGTTCATGACGGACTTTATGAGAAGGCACTCGAGCGCAGAAATGTTATGACTTATGATGCAAAGGACCTCGATGAAATGAAGGAAATTGCCGATAACAAGCCCGGATTTATCCGTGCTATGTGGTGCGGCGATAGAGAGTGCGAGGATAAGCTCAAAGAGGTGGCAGGAGTTACCTCACGTTGTATTCCTTTCGAGCAGGAAGAAATTTCCGGAAAATGCGTTTGTTGCGGAAAAGAAGCAAAGCATATGCTCTACTGGGGCAAAGCTTATTAAAAACTAATTAGAGTTGGTAGATTTGGAAGATATTAAAGTTATTATTGCTAAAAATATAACCTCACTTAGAAGACAAAGCGGTTTAACCCAAATAGAACTTGCCGAAAAGCTTAATTATTCCGATAAATCGGTTTCAAAATGGGAAAGGGGAGAATCCCTCCCTGATATTGCAGTTTTAAAAGAAATTGCTGACCTTTTCGGCGTTACCCTTGATTATCTTGTTGAGGCCGAGCATAAAGGCTTTTCGGAAGCAAAAACTGCGATTTTAAGAAGAATCAGAAATCATGGTTTTATAACAGGAATCAGTATGGTTTTGGTATGGCTTGTTGCAGCAATTGTGTTTTTTGCTCTTGATATAGCAACCGTTCCGATAAGATGGTTAACATTTGTTATAGCGGTTCCCGTAACAATGCTTGTGTGGCTAATATTCAATTCAATGTGGTTTAATAAACGCCGTAATTTCCTTATTATTTCAATCCTTATGTGGACTGTATTGGCAACCGTATTTATATCCTTTCTTCCCTTTGGAATAAATATATGGAAAGTGTTTATTCTTGGCATCCCCGCTCAGTTTATTATCATTATGTGGTCAAGAATCAGATTGAAGAAGAAGTAGATTTTATGGAAGTGATAAAATGAATAAAATAATGGATATTATATGTATTCCGTTATCGGCTATATTGGAATTTTGCTATAACCTGTTTGGTAACTATGGCTTGGCCATTATAGTTTTCACCTTGATTACAAAGGTTATTTTATTCCCCGTTTCCCTTTGGGTTCAAAAAAACGGAATTTCAATGGTTAAGTTAACGCCTCAGCTTAACAAGCTTAAAATTAAGTATTACGGCGATAAGGACACTATTGCCGATGAAACCCAGTTGTTATATAAGAGGGAGCATTATCATCCTTTAGCAAGTATTATTCCTATGGTTATTCAGTTGGTATTGCTTATAGGTGTTATCAATACCGTTAAATTTGTTATGGGCGGTGCGGATACTGTTCTTATTGCATTACCCACGGAGCTTGGCGGATGGTCATATCTTATGCCGATTGCGGCAGGAATTGCTGCATTGCTTTTAGGCTTGGCGCAAAATAAACTTAACCCCTTGCAAAGAGAACAGGGTGTTGCTGAACAATGGATGACTAATGGAGTTTCAATAGCAATTTCCTTGTTTTTAGGTTTTTTTGTTTCCTTGGGTGTTGGAATTTATTGGATTTTTTCAAACCTCTTCAGTATTTTGCAACAGGCAGTTCTTAATATTGTTATGAATCCTAAGAAATATATTGATTATGAGGAACTTGAAAAGAGCAAAAAAGAGCTTGCTGAAATAAATCAGCTTGGCAATAAGGTTTCGCCTGAGGATAAAAGAAGAGAAAAGGCTGATTATAAAAGATTTTTCTCTATTGCTAATAAGCATTTGGTTTTCTATTCTGAAAAGAGCGGCTTCTATAAATATTTTAAAGATGTTATTGAATATTTGCTCGAAAAGTCGAATGTTATTATCCATTATGTAACAAACGACCCAAAAGACCAAATATTTGAAATTGCCAAAGAAAATCCGAGAATAAAGCCTTATTATATCGGCGAAAACAAGTTGATAACCCTTATGATGAAGATGGATGCCGATATAGGTGTTATGACCTGCCCCGATATTAATAATTATCACTTGAAACGCAGCTATGTCAGGAAGGATATAGAATATATTTATATGTTCCATTATCCTTTGAGCACCCATATGGTGCTTCATACAGGAGCTCTCGACCATTATGATACCATTTTTTGCGTTGGCGAATTTCAGTTTGATGAAATAAGGGCGCAGGAGAGGGTTTATAATTTGCCCGAGAAGACCTTGGTTGCAGCGGGTTACGGTCAGTTAGAGCAGTTATATGAAAAATATAAATCTATGCCCGCCATTAAGCGTGATAAACCTAAGGTTTTGGTTGCACCCTCTTGGCAGCCCGATAATATTTTGGATAGCTGTTTAGATTCCTTGCTTGATAATTTGCTCGGCAAAGGT
>JAEIGA010009373.1_pt1 | contig 14813 bp, 13 predicted proteins | sample 9270691 | NCBI WGS metagenome assembly JAEIGA01 (sample SAMN17057246, study PRJNA624740) | gut metagenome | biome: biome; isolation source: fecal sample | host: Bos grunniens | place: China: Xizang | collected 2019
CTTAACATCATCTCCTTACTTGAAGAAACCTTCGACCTCATGCTTGATCCAGAAGACATTATGGCTTGCACTAGTTACAAGGCAGGAAAAGAGATTCTTGCAAAAAATGGTATTGAACTTTAACAAATTATTCCGAATATGGCTCGTTGGACTATTAAAAATGTTCGTTTAGCTGGTGTAAGCGCATGCATGCCAAAAAACATCATCAAAACTGCAGACATTCCATTATTCACACCAGAAGAAGCTGCTGTATTTGACAACACTGTTGGCATCAAAGAACGTCGAATTGGGCCGGATACCTTGTGCGCTTCAGATATGTGCCAAGCTGCGGCAGAAAAACTTCTAGCAGATATGGGGTGGGAAAAAGATAGCATTGATATGCTTGTCTTTGAATCGGTTACAGGTGACTATTACCCCACTCCTCCGACATCATGCCTGTTGCAAGACCGACTTGGGTTATCTACCAACTGCTTTTGCATCGACTTACCGATGGGGTGCTGCGGTACATTGTATGCCATCAACGTAGCAGGAAATATGCTCTCATCCGGCAATATACGTCGAGCGTTACTACTCGTTGGAGATACCGCCCTGCGCATGGGCTCACAACATGATAAAAGTCGTGTCCCACTCTTTGGAGATTGTGGTACCGCAATAGCGCTTGAATATGACAACAACGCAGAGGATATCATTATTGATTTTCAAACATTAGGTAGTGGACACAAATCACTTATGACCCCTCATGGTGGCTTCCGTAATCGCATTACACCAGAATCATTCATCCAAGAAGACTTTGGTAACGGCATCATTCGCGCTCCTAAAGATACATTGATTGATGGTATGTCCGTTTTGACCTTCGCCATATCTCGACCTCCTAAATCAATCCAACAAATAATTGATGACTACAATATTGATGTGAATACTGACATCGATTATTTCTTGATTCACCAAGCTAACAAATTAATTGTAGACCGAGTAGTCAAAAAACTAAAACTCCCTATTGAAAAAGTTCCATACGATCTAGAAGAGTTTGGTAATCTCGGAGGAGCAAGCATCCCTTCATTGATGGTTACACGCATTGCGGAACCCATGCGTAACACACAGCCTATCAAAATGCTTTGTTCTTCGTTTGGTCTTGGACTCAGTTGGGGCACAATGCTCATAACAGCTAGTAATGTCATCATACCAGAATTGATCGAAATCTAAAGATATGAGTTTACGCAGTAAATTATGGACTATTGCCACCAACCTATATCCTGCATTGTTGCGCAATATATATAAAATGGATTTAGGTATAGGAGTTCGTATTGCACACAAAGCACATCTTGACAAAAGTGTGAATCCAAAAGGTGTACACATTGGAGACAGAACGTGGGTACTCAATGGAGCATTTGTTATGGCTCACGACCATTGCCGCAGTTTACGAGTGGACACATATATTGGTAAAGACTGCGTTATTGGAGTTAACGCTATTATTATGCCCGGAGTCAAAATAGGCAACGAGGTAGTCATCGGTAGTGGCTCGGTTGTTACAAAAAACATTCCTGACAATTGCATTGCTGTAGGTAATCCTGCTAAAATAATAAAAACAAACATTCACGTTTATAACGGGAAAATTCAAGATGTATAAACATTTCTTCAAACGACTTATAGATTTCATTATTGCATTAATCGCCATTTTGTGCCTATCACCCATCTTGGCTATTGTAACCATTTGGTTACACTTTGCCAACAAAGGAGCAGGGGCTTTCTTCACACAAGAGCGCCCCGGAAAAGATGCCAAGATATTTCGTGTCATCAAGTTCAAAACAATGACCGACGAACGAGATACAAATGGTAACTTACTACCAGACGCTCAAAGACTCACAAAAGTTGGCAGAATAGTCAGATCCACATCGCTTGATGAATTACCTCAACTTTTTAACGTACTCAAAGGCGATATGGCTCTAATCGGTCCCAGACCTCTATTAGTCAAGTATTTACCACTATATACACCTACTCAAATGCGACGACATGAAGTACGTCCAGGAATCACGGGATGGGCACAAGTCAATGGTCGTAATACCATTACCCATACCAAAAAATTCGAATACGACGTATGGTATGTGGATCACTTATCTTTCGCTCTTGACTTAAAAATAATTTTTATGACAATTTACAACGTTCTACATCGCAAAGATATTTCCACAGAAGGCCAAGCTACCGCACCAACTTTTGATGGAACTAATTAAAATTAGCGCAAAATCGCAAAAAGATTTGCTTATCTCAAAAAAAAGTTGTACCTTTGCGGGCTTTTTGTTGTAAAAAATCACAAACAACAATAAACGAATACTATTTTACAGAGAAATAAATTAACAAAATAATATTATGGCAACATTACAATCTATTAGAAATCATGGCACTATCTTGCTCGTTGTAGTAGGTGTCGCTATGTTAGCTTTTATTCTAGGTGACTTCTTAAATTCTGGCAGCAGCTTTTTCAACAAAAATCGTGAAAATGTAGCTGAAATTGCAGGTCATCAAATCCATTACACAGAATACGAAGCAGCAAAAGACCAATTAACCGAGGTTTACAAAATTGAAACTGGTTCTTCTGACATTAACGAGGACGTAACCATCCAACTTCGTAACCAAGCATGGCAAAGATTATTGATGGAGTACACACTTCTTGAGCAAACGAAAGCCATCGGCATGGAAGTTACTAATGACGAGTTGAGCGAACTTTGCATTGGTGAAAACCCACACCCAATCTTGAATCAACCTCGTGCATTCAAAAATGCATCAGGTGAGTTCGATCGTTCTGCATTAGTCAACTTTATCAACTCTTTGTCCCAAGAGACAGAAAGTCCTGAACAAGCCGAAATCCTCAACCAATACAAAAATTATTGGATGTATTGGGAAAATGTAGTGCGTCTAACTCACCTCCAAGAAAAATATACCAATCTTGTAGGGGCAATGCTTACAGCAAACCCATTGGATGCGAAATACGCATACGATGCTCGTCAAAAATCTGTGGATGTTCAATATGTTCAACAACCATATTATGCAGTAGCTGACTCCCTTGTTAAAGTAACAGATAGTGACCTTAAAAAAGTGTACAACCAAAAGAAAGAATTGTACAAACAAACACCTAACCGCTCTATCGAATACGTAAGTTTCCCTATTGTTCCTTCTGAGGAGGACTTTGCAGACGTTCATCGTTTGATCAAGAGCCTAGAGAATGACTTCCGTACCAAAGAAGATATAGCAGTTATTGTAAATAGCAATTCTGATGTATTGTACGATGGATCAGACTTTTCTGTAGAAACCATTCCTGCCGAATACAAAGAATTCGCTTTTGACAAAAAAGTAAAGAAAGGCGATTGTACAGATATCACTTTCAACAACAACACATACTCTATCGCACGCATCATGGATTGTGGTTATAGCAAGCCAGATTCTGTAAAATTATCACTACTTGCTGCCACCGAAGATGCAGAAGACGTAGAAATTGGTTGGGTTAAAGATGCGGATCTACCTAAGAACATTGCAGAGCCTGCTTTCAACGGCAAAAAAGGCACCACGTTCACCGTTGCAAATGGAGCAACTGAACAGAAATTCAAAATTCTTGAGACAAGCAAGCCTACACCAAGAGTAAAATTGGCTATTCTCTCTCGCAAAGTTACTGCTAGCAGCAAAACCTATGGTATACTCTACAACCAAGCTAAACAGTTTATCGTTGCTAACAACAATGCAGATTCTTTACACCAAGCTGCTATCAAACAAGGACTTAGCACCAATCCTGTATTCGCACTCAACGAAAATTCAGACAAAGTAAACGATTTGAAAAATAGTCGTCCTATCGTACGTTGGGCATTCGAAGCAAAACAAGGTCAAGTGAGCGATGTCTTCGAATGTGGCGATCAGTTTGTAGTAGCTGCATTGACTGAAGTTAACGACGGCGAGTATCGTTCAATGGATGCTGTTCGCGCTGAACTTATCATCACAGCAACTAACAACAAGAAAGCTGAATATATTACCAACCAACTCAAAGGTGTAACCACACTAGAAGAGGCTGCAAAATTATTCGACACTGAAATCAAATCAGCACCTGCTCTCACTTTGAGTGCATATCGAATGGGCGCTGCTGGTGTTGAGCCTGCTGTAATTGGTACAGCAATGGCTATCAAAGAGAATACAGTATCCACCCCTATCAAAGGTAACAACGGTGTATATCTTATCTCTACAAGCAATGTAAAAGTGACTGAAGCTCAATTCAATGAAGAACAAGAGATTCAACAATTGAATATGCGTTTGATGTACACAATCCCTTACGACGCTATTAATTTGATTCAAGAAAAAGCCGAAGTGATTGATAATCGAGCTCGTTTCCAATAAAATAAAAAATCAATATCCAAATGCACTGCCTTTTGTTGGGCAGTGCATTTTTTTATATAAAAATTTGTGCAACTCAAAAAAAAGTAGTACCTTTGTAGGCAGTTATTATAATACACTAATTCTAATGCACATGAGACATCATCTACTAATTCTTCTGCTAGCATTAAGTACAAGTATTTTTGCTCAGCATGGTACAATTGCTATCCAAACAAATTTGGATAGTACAAGTATTCTTCAGTATTCTATTGACACATTGGATAGTTATCAAGTTGGTCCTGGTATTATCTACACCCGCTTTGATATTACTAATGCTACCTCAACTCGTCATTGCTATGTATATGAAGTGGATTTAACTAATCCTTACAACCAAGTAGAAGAGAGTCATAGTACCACCATGGGTAACACAGAGCGCATGGTGGACGCACACGCACGTCTAGATGCCCCTGGCCATCGTTCAATAGGCTCTGTAAACTGCAATTTCTGGATTGTATCCTCACAAGATGAAGGCAAATACAACAATTTAACGGGTGTACCATGCACGGGACAAGTACGCAATGGAAAAATAGGAACCAACATTACAAATTGGAACATCGGACATGGCAATCCAGACCCAGTCTTTCAACGAACTCAAGACGTAGGCTACCTGATGATTGACGCGGATAAGAAAGCACATGTCGACCAATATTCATGGGATGCGAATTTGACTATAGGTGATCAAGCAATGCCAATAAGCGAAGTTAATCGCAATCGTAATAACCCTGCTGACAATGAAATAGTTATGTTCAACTCTGACATGGGAACCAAGACTACACTTACCAAAGCACAAATTGACGCTCGTCTTGGTACCGATCTTCCTATGATTGAAGTAGTTGTAAAACTAGAACAAGATTGGGCTATTAATCAACAACTTTTTGCCAAAGTAGTTAGTACCAATACTACTGGTGGAACCAAAATAGAGGATGGATATGCAGTATTCCGTGGACGCGGTACGGGAAAAACATTCCTAGAAACTGCAAAAATAGGTGACGAAGTCCAATTCACCATCGGTATGTATGAATCACACTATGGCACACGACCAAATATCAAACATCTCAGCGCAGGAAACTGCTATGTAATGCGTGAAGGACGATTAACCAACCGCAATTGGAACGAGGACTACAACAATAAGAATTATCCTCGCACAGGATTCGGTGTAAGCAAAGATCACAACACTTTATGGCTGATGGTCATGGAAAAGCCAGGTATGTTTACCCACGAAATGGCTTCTATTCTTCGCCATTTCGGAGCATGGGAAGCGGCTGGTGCAGATGGCGGCGGTAGTGCGCAATTCAACCTTGGCGGACAAATCATTAATCCTACAACAGAAGGTGTACCTCGAGCAGTCGGAAATAGTATTTTCCTTTTCTCTACAGCCCCTGACGACAACACAGTGGTGGAAATGCGAACAAAAGCAACATTCTTACGCCTACCTAAATACGCGGCAATCAAACCTGATTTCCTAGGATACAACCAATATGGTATGCTAATTGACAAGCAATTGCAAGGTGTCACTCTATCATGCGAACCAGAAACAGGTTATATCACAGAGGACGGACAATTTGTTTGTCTTGGTAGTGGAATCCTAACTGCCACATTCGATAAAGCTTCTCTACCAATTCAAATCGTCTTAGTAGAAGAAGGAAACCCATCATTACGTTTGGATACTATACTTATTTCCAATAAAACAAAATACCCTATCGAAGTCAATGGCACTTTAGACGGCAAAAATTTTGCTATTCTACCTTCTTCTGTAGAATGGACCATCGATGACCCAACAATTTGTACCATAAATTCAGACGGAATTTTAACTGGATTAGCAAACGGAACAACCAATGTACATGGAGTATTAGGAAATACTACCATGCATCTTACTGTCCGCGTAGAAATTATCGAACAGACCCCATTGCGTTGGGAAGACATGATTGCTATTGAAGATCGTTGGACTCTAAAAACCACTTCCACTGCATGGAATACATCATTCAATGAAGTTAATGGACAAGCGGAACTGTATCTCAACTATACAAGTGGCCGTCAACCACACATCACATTAGATACAGATACACAACTATACTCCACACCTCAAGCGCTAGAAATGCGATTAATTCCTTCTGGCGATTTGATTGAAAAGATTACAATTGCACTCAAAGCTAACAACAAAAATAGCTCACAACAATTTAGTTATCTGGATATTACACCTGACAAAACTAATAATATATATATTAATTTAGATAATCTCTTTAATGTCAGCAACGACCCTGCTATCTACCCTATCTCATTGGACTTTATCAAATTCACGCTCAACGCCAAGGCAACAAAGCAAGAATACAGAATACCTATTGAGGGCATATATCTACATTACGCAGACGAAAATACGCAAACAAACGTATCAACATTACCCGACCTGCACACATCTGAAACGCAAAAAATCCTATATAACGGACAATTGATAATCATTAATAACAATAAAATTTACAACATTTTAGGTCATGAAATCACTGAAAAGTATTAATCCTTGGCTTTGGGTACCTACCTTGTATTTCTTGGAAGGTATTCCTTACTTCCTCGTTAACAACATCTCTATGGTTATGTTCAACCAAATGGGTGTACCCAATGGCGAGATGTCTTTCTTTACCACATTGCTTTACTTCCCTTGGGCACTGAAGTTCTTGTGGGCTCCATTCGTAGATTTGATCAAAACCAAACGTTGGTGGTTCCTCACCATGCAATTCCTAATGCTTGGACTTGCGGTTTTGACCATTTTCTCTATCCCTCAACCAGATCCTACTGTCATCGCAAATATGCAGACAGAAGTGACCCTTTTCACGGGCGTATTGGTTGCCTTCATCATTATGGCATTCGCATCTGCTACTCACGACATTGCAGCTGACGGATTCTACATGTTAGCACTCACTTCTGGTGTGCAAGCAGAGATGATCGGCTGGCGTAGTGTATTCTACCGTCTCAGCAATGTATTCTGCAACTCTGCACTCATCGCTATCCCTGGTATAATCTACGATTGGACCATCAAACAAGGCGAAGCAAATATGCCTTTAGCATGGAAAGTTACCATGATCATCACAGCTGTCATCTTTGCATTGCTAGCTGTATGGCACATCTTCTTCACTCCACGTCCTGATAGCGACAAACCAAATGCAGAAACTACTGCCAAAGATATTGTCATCGGTTTTGGTAAAGCTTTCGCTACTTATTTCACCAAACCTGCTTTGTGGGTAGCTATCCTCTTTATGCTCCTCTACCGCTTGCCAGAAGGATTCTTGATGAAGATGATCTATCCTTTCCTTCTCGGCGCACGCGAGACTGGAGGTTTGGGCATGACCATGCAAGAGTTGGGCGTTGTTTACGGTGCTATTGGTGTGATTTTCTTGCTCTTAGGAGGTATTCTTGGTGGATACTACATCTCTAAGGTAGGTTTGAAAAAAGCCTTTTGGTGGATGGCTCTCGCGATGACTTTGCCATGCTTGAGCTTCGTTTACCTAAGCGTATTCTTACCAACCAATATGGTGTATATTGCTATTGCCATCGCTATCGAGCAATTTGGCTATGGTTTTGGTTTCACTGCATACATGATGTACATGATGTTCTTCTCATAGGGTGAATTCAAAACTTCTCACTACGCCATCTGTACTAGTTTCATGGCACTCAGCATGATTATTCCTGGCTTGTTTGCAGGTTATATCCAAGAGGCTATCGGTTATGAGAACTTCTTCTGGATGGTAATAAGCTGCAGCGTAGCTACATTCCTTGTAACATTCCTTGCTCGCCGCATCGTGGATGCTAACTACGGCAAGAAATAATTTCTAACATCAATGCAAATCAAACGCATTATACCTAACAGCCTGACCTGTGCAAATCTTTTGTGCGGGTCAGTAGCTGTTTTTATGGCTACGCAAGAGCTATTCATATGGGCTTTCGCACTCATATTAGCAGGTGGATTATTCGACTTCTTCGACGGAGCTTCGGCACGTTGGTTAAAAGTTCCCTCACCATTAGGTGTACAACTTGATTCATTAGCCGATGACATTACCTTTGGTCTTGCACCTGCCATGACACTCATGTGTTACCTCAAACCCATTATTGGTTGGTGGGCACTAATCGTATTACTTATTGCGGCCTTCTCTGCATTGCGTTTGGCGAAGTTCAATATCGACGAGCGTCAGACTACTTCGTTTATTGGTTTGGCTACCCCACCCAATGCGATTTTCTGGGCATCACTTGTTTGCTGGCTCAATAGCATTGAAGAGCCCATTTGGGTGGCTTGGCTATTAGTTGCTGGTAGTTTATTAAGTTGCTATTTACTGATAAGCGAAATTCCATTCTTCAGTTTCAAGTCGACTGGAAATGGCAAAAAACACATTATTCTTTTCCTAATCGGCAACTGTTTTATCTTAGGAACCTGCGCCACATTGGCTTTTACTTATCAGCAAATCACTATCGCGATTCTCGCTGGTGCCATCTGCATTTTGTGGTATATCTTGGTTAATTTCCTCACCATATGCAACAACAAAAAATAGTACTATATACACTCTTCGCTTGTATCTTTTGCACCTTCTCACCAATCACTCGAGCGGAACAATTACCCGATAACTATTACGCATCTATAGAAGGCAAAAAAGACTCTCTACTAAACGTGGCTCTTCACCAAATTATTAGAGGAGGCGAACGATTGGAATATGGAACCAACACATATCATAGCGGCTTTAGTGATCCTAAACTAGAGGGACAACTCAAAGCATACGGCACATGGCATGGTTTTCGCCTTGCAGACTGCCTAAGTAATGGATGTGTTTGGGATATGTACTCCACTACAAAACGATACTTCCCTATTCAGGGCGGAAGCGCAGCTGGAATGAATATCGAACATTGCTTGCCAAAATCCTGGTGGGGAGGTATAGAAAATGACGCATACAAGGATCTTTATCACCTCAATCCTGCCGACCAAGCTGCTAATAACAATAAGTCAAATTATCCTCCTGGTTTTCTCAACGACTCCAACAAAGTTAACAATGGCGTGTTTTTCATGGGGAAGGACAATACCTGGAACGACTTCGCATTCAGTGTTGTCGACGAATACAAAGGCGACTTCGCGCGCGCGTACCTGTATATAGCTACTGCATACCATGATATGCAGTGGGACACCAACTACTCTAAATATGTTACCAATCAATCCTACCTAACCTTCACGCCCCATCTCATAGAAGTACTACTCCAATGGCATCGCCTTGATCCTGTCAGCGAAAAGGAAATCAATCGTCAAAATGCGATTTCATCTATCCAGAAAAATCGAAATCCATTCATCGATTATCCCGAACTCGTTGAATACATATGGGGTACTAAACAAGGACTTGCTGTATGTCTAGATTCGATAACATACACAAATACAGTCACATACAAAACTCCTACAGACTCTATTAATCCAATGGCATATCCTGCCACAGAAGTTACACCAAACTCTTTTATTGCTCACTGGAAAGACCAAGCACGAGCATCTTATACACTGGAAGTTTTTACTCTAGAGACTACAGGACATAACGACACACTCATCACTATGCCCGGTTTCAACAAAGATATTGTTACGGCATCCAACGGAAAGATTCAGTGGCTCAAGGAAGATGGCACATCTGCACAATATCGTCAAATGGATGGTACCCACGCCACATGTCTCTCTAGCACAACAGAGAAACGACAAATTCGATTAACCAATTTCGGAAAAGCACCACAACATTCATATCTCACTGTTAAATGTTGCGTGTACAAAGGCGACCAAACAGCCGATCTACTTGTGCGTGGCAACAACAACCAACTGCTCTACACACAACCACTCACACTTGATGAACAATTCTACACCTTTGAAATCCCAGAAGGCACAACATCTATATCTCTCATACAGAAAGAGATAGGCTCTAAATCAAAAGGGTATCATCGCATTTCTTTACAACAAGCACATCTTTTCCATGGAGACTATCAATCCAAAGAACTACACATCGATGGGTCTCCTTTCATTCTCAATACAACGTCATACTATATCACACACACACTGCCTTCTGACACTCCTATCCACTATCGCGTAACCCCACTGGGACTACGCACATCCAATACCATAACTATCTACCCTAATAGCTTCACCAACACATACAATACACTCATCAACTCCTGTAAGACCACCAAAATCATCCAAAACGGACAGTTATATATCATACAAAATAATCATAAATACGACACGTTAGGACACAAATATGCACGATAAATCCACCCAACCAATATGGCCATTTCTCATACCTACTGCCATTTTATGGTTGGGGATTGCAGTTGCATTACTCACTATACCCAAAGGCGAATTGCATCTATCTACATGCCAACCTCACACTCAATTTCTTGACACGATCGTCCCTTTTTTCACCAATCTAGTAGATTGGCTACCTTATCTCTCCATCATTCTACTGCTCTTCTACCGTGCTGGTTGGGCTACTTTTTTAGCTAGCAACCTATTAATTACCACGCTGATAGTACAACCCATAAAACATATCATCCACGCACCACGCCCACTCATTTGGTTTGCGCAGCATTATCCTGAGATTTCTTTGCCTTTGGTACAAGACGTTAAAATGAACCACTGGTATTCCTTTCCATCAGGTCATACTACCACTTTTTTTGCATTATTCTTTGCACTAAGCATCATTTTGCATGCAGAAAATATTAAAGGGAAACATCTACTCTCATTTCTATGTTTTTTAGCTGCTACATTTGGAGCATATACACGAATTTATCTTAGTCAGCACTTTGCTCTAGATATTTTTGCAGGAATTTTAATAGCCGTTGTATCCACTATATTTTTGTACCATTTTCTTGTTTTGAAGACCAAAAACACTCCTTTTTGGACTTGGAATCTGCAAAAATTGAAAAAATAACACTTTTTTTGCATTTTTTCTTCAAAATATTTGGTCATATCAAAAAAAAGCAGTACCTTTGCACTCGATTTCGAAAAGGAAGTGCTCATAGCAAAATGAGGGCGTTTAGCTCAGCTGGTTTAGAGCATCTGCCTTACAAGCAGAGGGTCGGCGGTTCGAATCCGTCAACGCCCACAAACAAACTGAAAGGACATCGTTGATGTCCTTTTTTTGTTGCTTATAACAACAATAGTTTACTAATTTGGATGTTGTAAGCGACAAAAAGGATAGGCTGCAAGTCTTTCAGTATGTTTGTGCTTTAATCCCCGAAGGGTATAGGTATTGGGAGCGCCAAAGCATATCTAGAACACATCTAGCAACATTTCGACTCAAACAATCATCAAACTAATTTCAACTAAAAATTATTCTACTGTTGCATATCTCACAAAAAAGTAGTAACTTTGTACCCACTATTAGAACAAGTCATACTATGATAACATTTATCATCTCACTCATTGCCCTTGTCGTTGGATTCTTTCTCTACGGCACGTTGGTAGAACGATTATTTGGTATCAACGCAAGAGCACAAACACCTGCCATTACAAAAGCCGACGGTGTGGACTTTGTGCCAATGAAACCATGGAGAATCTTCCTTATTCAGTTTCTAAACATCGCCGGCCTAGGTCCAATCTTTGGCGCAATTATGGGTATATTCTACGGACCTTCTGCTTTTTTGTGGATTGTCTTCGGAACAATATTCGGCGGTGCAGTTCATGACTACCTAAGCGGAATGATCTCTTTGCGCAAGAATGGCATATCACTTCCTGATATTATTGGGGATGAACTTGGGAAAGGCGTAAAACTCTTCATGCGCTTGCTCTCTATCGTATTACTTGTTTTACTCACCACCACATTCCTTTCTGGCCCCGCCACCCTACTCCAGGGGCTCGCTGAATTGGGCTCAATGACCTTCCAAGGGCATCTTATTCCTATTATATGGGTATTAATCATTTTTGCATACTATATTCTGGCAACCATACTACCTATCGACCAACTCATTGGTCGTTTCTACCCCATTTTCGGAGGTGTACTACTCTTTATGGGATTGGGTATTATGGTTATCATGCTAGGTTGTCATAGTGCAGATATGCCCGAACTCACCGATGGATTACGTAACCGACAAACCAACGGACTACCGCTCTTCCCCATGATGTTTGTCAGTATCGCTTGCGGTGCTATCTCAGGATTCCATGGCACACAGTCGCCATTGATGGCACGCTGCATGACCAACGAACGGCAAGGCAGATGGATTTTCTATGGAGCAATGGTGGCAGAAGGAATATTAGCTCTCATTTGGGCTGCCGCAGCAGGTACCATGTTTGCTGACCAGGAGGCTGGTTTGTACGGAATAGACGGACTTCAAGCCTTCGCCGCTGCACACCCAGGAGAGAATATCGCGGCCTTAGTGGTAGATAAGGTTTCTCGTTCTTGGTTAGGCGCTGTAGGCGGAGTTCTTGCAATTATTGGTGTCATTGCAGCACCTATCACATCGGGAGACACTGCTTTGCGCTCTGCTCGACTGATTGTATCCGACTTCCTACAGCTCAACCAACAACCTATTCGCAACCGATTGATCATCGCTATTCCATTGCTCGTATGCGTATTTGGTATGGTTTTCGTCGATTTCAACGTAGTGTGGCGATACTTCGCTTGGACGAATCAAACCTTAGCAGTCTTCACATTGTGGGCGGGAACAATCTTCCTATACAAAAATTCGCAAATCAACAAACAATACCCATATGCATACCTTATCGCATTAATTCCTGCTTTGTTCATGACAATGGTGAGTGTAAGTTACATTTTCATTGCGCCAGAAGGCTTCCATTTCGCCAATATTGGCATAAGTTGGATTGCATACATCATCGCAGGAATTACCACAAGTGCTATGCTGATAAGTTTTATCGCATGGGTAAAAAATCAGAAACGTAGAGTAAATCATTTTTAAAACTCTTAGAAACCATAAAACTTTTAGAACCTATATGATCACCTCCGCTTCATTTGTAATCTCTAGTCCAGATGTCATGCAGTGCCCACAAAGCACTCTTCCTGAGTATGCTTTCATTGGTAGAAGCAATGTAGGCAAATCTAGCCTCATCAATATGCTTACACATAATCCCAAATTGGCAAAAACTAGTCAAAAGCCTGGTAAAACATTGCTTATTAACCACTTCCTAATCAATGCAGGTACCGATACGCATTGGCATTTAGTAGACCTTCCAGGATATGGTTTTGCGCAAGCAGGCAAAAAACAACGCGCCAAACTCAAGACCATGATTGAGCGCTATTGCTTATTGCGCCAAGAATTAGTGAGCCTATTCGTTCTAGTAGACTGCCGCCATGAGCCACAGCAGATTGACCTCGAGTTTATGGAATGGTTAGGCGAAAACGAGATACCATTCGCCATCGTCTTTACCAAGGCAGACAAACTTAGCAAAAGCAAACTGACCATTAATGTGGATACTTACAAGCAAAAACTGCTTGAAACATGGGCAGAATTACCACCAATTTTTGTCACTTCTGCAGAAAAAAGTATCGGTGAATCCGAACTTATTGCATATATTGAAGGCATCAACCGTGACATCACCAACCAATCAAATTAAGACTTGGGAATTTTGACTTTTGATATATTACATACGGATGATATACGCGTAGAGCATTGCGATGGTTCACGTCGTAGTATTCAGCATGTTTTAGACGCATGCCGTGAGGAACGCCGCCCGTATCTTGTGATTAAGGAACAAAGAACAAAGAGCAAAGACATATCACCGACGACTGATCAGACGAATCAAAATAGTCTTGACTCCTGGTTCTTGGCTCCTGGTTCTTCTATCCTCGTTCCTGTTACTATGCTCGAAGAGGAGGTATATAAGGCAGAGATATGCACCTACTTAGCTCGCAAGACCGGTGCGCACCTTATATTATTACGCGCGAATGACTATGGTAGTAAGGCCAAACAGAACACCCAACGCATCATCACGCATATCCAAACCATTGCAGAACGCACAGGCGAGACCATTACCTATGAGGAGCGTATAGCTAAAGGTGATAGTTTCCATATCCATAAGGAACTTCACCTAATAGCCTCATCGCCTGATAGCCCTATCGCCTTGACTCTCCTCACTGCTAGCCGCGAATATGGTTTGGATGATTGGTTGTTTGGTCCACCTGAGCAATATGTCATCCGCCATAGTTCAGTACCCGTGATGTTGGTTAATCCAAGAGCAGACTTATTTTCCTTATGTGATTAAAATTCCTATCATTCAACAATATACAAAAAAATGGGAAGGCTTTTTTACCTTCCCATTTTTCTATATTCAGCTATCTTCAATTACTTGTTCAATGCCAATGCTACGTTCACAGCGCAAGCTACGGTGCAACCTACCATTGGGTTGTTACCAATACCGAGGAAGCCCATCATCTCAACGTGTGCAGGAA
>JAEIGA010009374.1_pt1 | contig 14813 bp, 14 predicted proteins | sample 9270691 | NCBI WGS metagenome assembly JAEIGA01 (sample SAMN17057246, study PRJNA624740) | gut metagenome | biome: biome; isolation source: fecal sample | host: Bos grunniens | place: China: Xizang | collected 2019
AAGCATTATGGCGAATTGTGGATTAAAAACAGAAGCAGCATACAAGACAACACAGATTTCAAACGGAGAAAGGGAAAACAACTCAATGCAGATAATGAAATCCCTTCTATCGTCCGATTTAGGTCTGACAGATTATATGGCCGCCGGCATACTTGGGAACATGTGGGGTGAAAGCAGATGGAACCCCACATCATACATAGCAAAAGACTCCGGCCAAGGTCAGTCAGGCGGACTGTGTCATTGGCATGACATTGAAAATGGTAATGGGAGGTTCAGCAATTTACTTAATTTTGCAAAAACGAATAACAAAAATTGGCAGGATATGCAATTGCAGATGGCCTTCCTTTTAAAAGAGTTAACAACAACACAAAACAAGGCATTAACAGAAGTTAAAGGGACAAGCAATGTTGATGAAGCAACAACAATGTTTTGTAGGTATTTCGAAAGAGCCTCATTATGTTATCCAAACGGAACCCCAACCGAAAGGATAAAAAAATCCAAAGAGGTTTTGGAAAAATGGACACAACAACACTAATTTCAATTCTTTTTTGCAGTATATTTGTACAGGACGAACATGCAAAATCGGATCGAAATGAAAAAAAGTTATATAGGAAACATCATAACAAAGTACAGTAAAGACAAATTCCCTCCGTTATTCAATGTGACGGAGGATTTTTTATCAGCCGACATAAAATACCCTACAATCATAATAGGCCTTGACAGTGCAAGGGAGAAAATACTTAATTTCTCAATATTAAGGAAAACATATGAAAATGACACACTATGGTGGACATACAAAAAAACCGAAAGAAGGTATGAGTTTGAGAACGATATGGAAAAGTTCTACAGATTCTGTATGGAGAAATACCTTTCAAGGACACCATATCATTATTTGGACATAGCAAAGTATCGTTATAACGATATAAAAAGGATAATAGAGTGGGTTAATTCCGAAACCGAGAAAATATGCTTCCAAACAATGGAAAGTAAGTTCATATTCATTTATGACACGAAATTGAACATTGTTTTCGGCTTGTCATTGACGCTTTGTGAGTATTGCGGTGTTAACAGAAAGAAGATAATATCAAGAATCAAGAAAAATCCGCAAAATGTATTCATATACAACACATCATTCATAGACAGGGAGATACGGAACATAATCGGGAACAATACACACTACATCCTTCCGCTTGCGAAGATTTTTTCAAACAAGTAACTATTTATCTTTAACAAATATATGTGAAACTATGTTCAAGATAACAAACAGAAAGATAAAGACAAGGAAAGTTTGGAAACCCAAACCGGTAATAGTTTCAGAAACGCCTGTTTCGGAAACAGCGGTTTCGGAAGAACCTGAAAGAAACAAAGTTCCTGTAAATATAGACCCCGAACCAATAAAGGAGGAGATTAAAGCAGAAGAACAGGAAGAGAATGAGAAACCGGTTAAAAAGTCAAAGAAGAAAAAAACAGAGCCAAAGGAAGAAAAATAAGGATAAAAAAACATATAACAATGGACGAGAAACTTTTGAAGGCACAGGAACTGCTCGGAGTTGAAGGGCAGCAGAATGAACCCGAAGTCAAATACGAAAGAAAAGAGAAGGGGCTTTATGAGAAAACCACAAGAAAACCCGTTCTTATAACCGAGGATAATAAAATCATGTTGAACGACTAACAAAATGGCTGTTGATATAAATTACATCAAGGAATGCAAGCTTGAGGACGTGTACAAGCGCATGCATCAAATAAACGAATACGTCATAACAAACGGAAGAACATCCGAAGCCACAGAAATGCCTCAGGATGACAACGGTATGGACCCGAACGCAATGCCACAAGGCGGTGATATGCAAGGTCAGGGTCAGGAACAGATGCCACCGGCCGGTGGTGACCCCGGAATGCAACAGCCCGACATGGGTGGCGAACAAATGCCTCAGGGACAAGAAGGAATGGAACAGCCTGCACAACCAGACCCGACAATAGGTGCCGACGTTGAAGATACACCTACAGACGAACCTATGGTTGACGGCATTGAAATGGATGACGAAACAATGGCCGGTCCCGACGACGAGGTTATTGATGTTGACGACCTAACGAACTCACAGGAATCAACCGAATATAAGATAGACGGCGTTGATGACAAGTTATCCAAACTCCTCTCCATAGTTGGTAAGTTCGCAAATGCCATAGAAGCCAACGATGCTAAACTTGAGGACTTAAAAGCTGAAATAGAAAGAAGGAATCCCACTGACATTGAGAGGATCAACCTTCGTTCACAGAACAGCCAACCGTTCAATGTGAATCCCGGTGAATATTGGAATGAGGTGAAGGAGAAGAATCCGAACTATCAGATTGTTTCTGATAACGAGGTTTCACCGAACGATGAGGACAAGGTCTATACCATAACCGATGACGACCTTAGGGATTTCAATACGAGTGAAGTAGAGAAAAGCTTCTCCGATTTCCCGAGCGACCTTCTTTCATATTTCAAATAAGAGAAAAAAAAAGAACAAAAATTTTAAAATCCGTCATTCAAAAAAAGTGACGGATTTTTTGTTTGTATTATAAAATGTAGTATATTTATACTGTATAGAATATGCGAAACTTAAATAATCATAAAATAAAAGATGGATAACATGACAGATTACAATGACAATTCACCGTTTGTGGTGAACGAGAAGAGACACACGCATGACGAAAGTTTCAAGAAAAAGGTTTTCGACCCGAAAATCTACCTTAACGTAAAACTCGCGGAGGATGAGAAGAAAAGGGATGTCCGCATCAGGATTTTGCCTGCAAATCCCGGTTCGAGGAAAATTTCAACAGACATTCGTATCCACAGCATGAAGGTTCCGACAGAGGTTGCCAAAAGCGGCTTCAAGAGTTTCATATGCCTTAATGATTCCCATATACTGGGTGACGAGAGAGGATGCCCGTTCTGCAATGTTTTTGAGGATTACAAGACCGAGGCGATGAAGCTGAAAGACCCCGATGGAAATGTTACAAACACCACACAATGGAAGGCATTATGGAAGGAAGCCTACAGGCATGAGGCCAAGATAGCCCATATAGTAAGGGTTATAGACAGAGACCATGAAGATGAAGGCGTCAAGTTTTGGAGGTTCAACGAATGGGACAACGGGAAGGGATGCTACGATTATCTCAAGGAAATCTACAACCTTTACAATGAGGAGGCTGCGAGAAAGGCTTATTCGGCTGAATACAAGAAATCCCCGACATCAGAACAACTTGCCGAATATATGAAGAACGATAAAGGCGAGACAAGGGAATTCTACAACGTATTCAACCTTGAAAACGGTCATGACATAAAACTCACCCTGACACACGGGGAGAACTCAAAGGACAGGACCGAGATTAAGATAATGGCTGAATTGAGCGAAAGCCCTCTTTCATATAACGAAAACGAAGTCTCAAAATGGGTTAATGACCCGAAGTCATGGAACGATGCATATGCCGTGAAGAATTACGATTACCTTGAAGTGGTATTGAACGGCGGGGTTCCTGTATATGACCCAACGGTAGGCAAGTATGTGTCGAAGGAGGAAAAGGAAAGGAACGAAGAGGAGACGGAACGTGAGGCAGCCGAGGAGGTGCTTAATGTGATGGCTCCTGAAAACGGAAACACGGAGGACGAGGACCTTCCGTTCTAACCTGTTTTTTGTTTAATTATTGCGGGGACAACAAATCCCCGTTTTTTATCATCATTGTTTAATTAAAAAAATGTAAATATTATGAAACAAGCAGTAAAAAAAGGAGCTGGTGTAAAAAAATTCAGTGTTGAGGATTTTAAGAACAAAAATCTCAAATCAGTATCAGTTGCGGACAAGCCTATGGAATGGTTTTGCTTACCATCAGGTTTTTCAGAAGCATTATCGTTACCAGGAATCCCTAAAGGTTGGGTTTCCGTATGTTACGGTTGGAATTCCACAGGTAAAAGCACAATCAAAAACTGCCTTATAGCAGCAGCTCAAAAACAAGGTGTCTTACCTGTTATATTTGAAACCGAATCGAATTTTGATTTTAAGTACGCCATAGACTGTGGTATGCAAGCTGAACCTATGTATGAGGTGGACGAACAAACGGGTGAGGAGACAATTTCAGACTACAAAGGGGATTTCATTCTTTTTAATAATGAGGCCATGTGCGAATACTGTGGCGATATGGACTACAGTACGATGACAAGGAAATCCACAAAGAGAAAAGTTGCCGTTATTGAGGATATTGCATATATAATAAATGATTTGCTTGACAAACAGGACAGCGGTGAATTGCCAATGGAACTTCTTTTTGTGTGGGATAGTATCGGAAGTATAACATCTTGGAAATCGTACACCTCAAAATCAGGAAACAACATGTTCGATGCAAGTAGCATAAGTGTTGCCTTCAACACAATTGTAAACACAAGGATACCATCTTCAAGAAGTAAAAACTCAGAATTTACAAATACTTTATTTATTGTTAACAAAATTTGGGATTCTTCCGCTTCCACAATGGGCAAGCCTTCAGTAAAGTTAAAAGGCGGTGTATCAATAAGTTACGCCGCACGACTCATTATATCCTGTGGCAAAATAGTTACTTCCGGAGTTAAAAAACTTGAAGCAATTGTTAAAGGAGAGAAGTATGAATACGGAACTGTTGCTCCGATTGCCGTTCAGAAAAACCACTTACCGTCTCCTTGGAATGTTTCAAGAACAGGTGAGTTGTATTGTGTTGGGACAGGTATAATATCTGAGAGTGAGATAGACGAGTATAAGAAGAAAATATTACCAAAGATAATCGCACAATTGAAGGATAATGACACTACAGGTAAATTTGACAACATAACTGAGAGTGACATTCAATTCACTGAAGTTGACGCTGAGGACATTTAATTATTTTTGGAAAAGATATTTGGAATGTAGTATATTTGGGAAAAGAAATAGATGTTAAATAATAAGTTTTAAAAATTTGAAGAAAATGGAAAAAACGATTGAAGAACTCGTAAACGAGATGATTGTAATGCTTGAAGACTGTGTTGTAGACGCGACCAAGTTTGATGGCGGCAACAAGGCCGCAGGAACAAGGGTCAGGAAAGTCATGCAGGAGATTAAAGTCGCTGCGCAGAATGTCCGTGAGACTGTAAGCGAAATCAGGAACGCGGAAAAGTAAGATAGAATCAGATTTTTGTTGTTTGTTTTTGGGGATATGCCGACACAACCGATACCTCAGAGGATAATGGAGAAAAAACCTGAATTGGGTGCCAAGAAGTTCAACACACTCCTTATAGACGGTTCAAATCTAATGGAGGTGTGCTTTGCAGCAAACAAGACGTTATCTTCAGACGGGATAGAGGTTGGCGGCATATTCTCTTTTCTTCTTCAGTTAAAACTGATTCTGCGGAAAGGAAGTTTCAAATATGTATATTGCTTCTTTGACGGGGTTAATTCAGGGGTTATGAGGAATTCCGTGAATCCCGAATACAAACTTAACCGTTCAAAGACATACGATGAAGCGAATCTTTCCGAATACATGAAAGCTGTAAATGAAAAGGTAAGGTACATGCAAAAGAAGCTGTACAAGACGAGGGAAAAGACTGATGAGGAAAAAGAGTCTTTTTTCAGGCAGCGTGAGGTTGTTATCAAATGCCTTGACGAACTGTTCATAAGGGTCATGGAGTGTGACGGGACGGAAGCCGATGATTTTATAGGTTACTATGTTTCACACAAGAAACCCGAGGAGAGGATAGTAATAGTTTCAAACGACAGGGATTTGACACAACTCATATCGGAAGATGTAATTGTCTATGTGCAGTCCATGAAAGACTTTGTCAATACGAAGAACCACCGTTCTAAGATGGGTTACGACTACCACAATGTTCTTCTGAAGAAAATCATATGTGGAGACTCTTCAGATAACATAAAGGGTATAAAGGGTGTAGGTGAAACTACGCTTTTGAAGAATTTCCCCGAAATAGTTGAAAGGGAGGTTACGCTTGACGAGGTTATAATGAAAGCAGGTAAGATAAACGAGGAACGTTCAGCCGAAGGAAAGAAACCGCTGAAATGGGCGGAGAATATTGTCAATAGGGTGACCGACGGGTGTCAGGGTGAGGATGTTTATGAGATAAACAGGAAAATAATAGACCTCAAAGACCCTCTGATGCCTTCTGAAGCAAAGGAACTCTTGGAGAGTTTCATGTATGCACCAATGTCACCCGACGGAAGGAGTTTTTCTAATCTTTATGACATATTATGTAAGGCCGGTGTTGATGAACTGAAGGACGAGAAGGCTTTCGGTAATTTCTTCAGTGATTTTAACAGCGTTATAGAGAATGAAACAAAGGAATGGAAGCACGCATGTGAAAATTTGTGATTTTCAATGAATCACGTGGTAGTTAACTTATTGTCAAACCAATAGAACACATATAATGGTTTTAGAAGAAACTAAAAAGGAAGTTAAGGTGGACAACAGTGCGTTCAGGGACAGGTTCAGGTTCCTTTTTTCGGCGAACGACAACATTGTCTGCGAAAGATTTTTCAAAATAAATTATTTCAACAACGCCTCTGTGTTTTCTGAAGAATTGGCTGATACCATAAGAACCATTTCGGACAGGATACAGAGGGACATGGAATCCAAAAGCAGGATTCACACGTATTACACAACACCGGGTAGAGTAAAGCTGACAGGTTTCACTGAAGACGGCAAAGGGTTTTCAAATCCAAACGCAACATACTTTGACCCGCCGAAAGAAACGTTAGTTAAGAATGGTGAAGAGAACGAGGAACTTAAGCCGTATGACATTACGTTCAAATTTGATTTCCAAATGGCTCAGACCATAGAGACCAATCCTGAGGATGGAAAACCGTCTTTTTCCAATTACAAAAGTATATATGCCGTGATTTGGGACGGAACCGTATATCCGAAGGATGTCAGGAACAGTGTTGACCTGTCCAATTCAATGGCCCAATACCGAAACACAGACCTTACTTCAATGAGTTTCGTGAGAACTTTGAATTACAGGATGATACTCGGTAAAAGCGACCTTATATACGAGTCAATAAAGCGCATATGCGACACGACAAGCGGCGAGGGAAAATCTTATACCAATTATTCGTTCTACGGCACAGGAAAGAAGTATTTGGACAAGGATTTGGTCGGTCTTGAGCCGTACAACAACTACACCTATACAATTTATGTAAAACCCGAAGGCGAGTTGTTCTCAAAGCCTGTTGAATGCCCTGTATATGTCACGATTGACAATATATATGTGGCAAAGAAACCTGACGGAACATATTCAGGGCTTGTCAAATATGACCATGACTACACTTCAAAGAGAATCAAGTCATGGGAGAACAAACTCAGGGGCAAGACTGAAGCATATAGGAAAAGTTGCGGATTCAAGAACACTTTCAGAAGAGGCTAAATATTGTTTTTAATCATTGTTTTAATTGTTTTTTCATGCGCACCACACAAAACCAAAGTGGTGCGCTTTTAACCTAAATTTTTAGATAAGGAATGGCTAAAGCAAAGAAGTCTGTTACAGACTTGAGTTTTTTCAGTTACGATTACCAATGTTCCATATTGAAACTCTTCATGGAAAACGAAGAGTTTGCGTTGTCAACCGTTGACACGATGGATCAGAACCATTTCAGCGGAAGTTCTGAACTCAGGAAAATAGCGGCGGTAATAAAGGAAAAGGTTTCAAAGCTTAACAGGTCAATATCATACGAAGAGTTGGAACTTTACCTTAAAACCACAGTGGATGATGCAATAACACTTGAAAAATGCATGGCTATCATCGATGAGAAGATGAAGCCCACAACATATACGGAAGGTGAGTTAAACACAATAAAGGAGGAATATCATAATTTCCTCGTTGCCATGGAAACCGTCAAATTGGGTAACGAAATAACACAGCTAAACAAGGACGGAGCAAAGAAAGAGGATGTTATGGCTGTTGTGAAAAAATATGACGACAGGACAACATTTGACGAAGTGATAGCTGAAGACCTGAAAATTGGCAGGGAAGAATTTCTGAGGCTTATCAGTCAGGAGAAATACGAAACGATTCCGACCGGGTGCAAATATCTTGACGAAAGACTTGGCGGAGGAATGAGAAAGGGTGATTTCGGCATTCTTGTCGCAGGAACGGGCATAGGCAAGACATGTGTTACAAGCGGTTTTGCAGCATATGCGGCATGGAAGGGATACAAGGTAGCCCATATCATACTTGAGGATAAGAAAGACGATATAAAGGACAAATATTTGGCATATATACTTAATGTCGGTGTAAATTATTTCAAGAACACAATCGAAGGGAGAGAATTGGTTACCGAAAGATATGACATGATAGGTGAAGAGAAAATATACAATACCCTATACGAGAACCTGAAGCCGATTTATGCCATAGACAGGAATGAAAAAATGCACCGTTTGTCCGTAAGGGATATAGACAATATGCTAACAAAACTCGAAAACGGAGGCTTCAAAGCCGACTTGGTTATCATAGATTATTTTGACAGGATAAAATGCTCTATAAGCAATATCGAGATATGGAGGAAAGACCAAATAATATCCGATGAGTTGAACGAGCTTGCCATTAATCACAATGTGGCCATGTGGGTTCCGAGTCAGGGAAACAAGACGATTCAGGACAGGACTACAAGGATAAACATTTCCAATATATCAGGGGGCGCATGGAAAGGATTCACAGCGCAAATCGTTGTCTCAATGCAGAAAAACCTTGAGGATTTGTCAACCAATATCACAACGGTAAATTTCCTAAAGAACAGGTACAACAATGATTTTACACCGATTTCAATAGAGTTCGACAATGGTACATGCCGTTTCGGAAAACTTGCCAACGACGACTCCGCAATATACGGAAACGATTCGGAGCAAGTGGCTGATACCGTGTTCGATGACAACAGAAAAAGAAAAAAATGAAATATTTTTTGAATTAAAAAGATTATTATATATATTCTTTACAAGAAAATTTTTATATTATGGTTGAAGATAAGAAACTTAATGAATGGCTTGAAGGCAAGCAACTTGGAATCGACATTGTTCAACGCAAATATTTGCAGGAGAACGAAAGCTTTGACAAATGGATTGAAAGGGTAAGCGGTGGAGATGAAGATGTAAAACGTCTCATGTATGAGAAAAAGTTTTTACCGGCCGGTCGTGTTTTGGCAAACAGAGGTTTGTCCGTACATGGTGTTGGTTCTACATTATCTAATTGTTATGTAAATGTCTTAGAAGATAGTATAGAAAGCATTTACAAAGCTTGTGCTGAAATGGCAAGAACCTATTCATTTGGTGGTGGTGTTGGTATAGATATATCGGCATTGAGGCCTCGTGGTGCAAAAGTGAATAATACAGCAAAAGAAACCAGTGGCGCTGTTAGTTTTATGAAAACCTTTGACATGGTTACAGGAACAATAGGACAGAATGGACGTCGTGGTGCATTGATGATTTCAATATCTGTGAATCATCCTGATATATTTGAGTTTGTCGATATAAAGGCTAATACAGATGAAATAAACAATGCCAATATTTCGGTTCGTGTAAACGATAATTTTATGAAAGCCGTTGATGAGGGTTCCGATTATCTTCTTCATTGGCCGTGTGATATGACAATCAGTGATAAAGAAATTGATAATATTGAGAAATACAATCAGTTGGTGTGTATTGAAACAGGTTGTGGACCGGTTTATGTCAAGAAAATAAAAGCGAAGGAGTTATTCAACAAGTTAGTTAAAAACAATTGGGATTATGCCGAGCCCGGTATTTTATATTGGGATAGGTGTGAAAAATACCATCTGATGAGTGAAAACAAAACGTTTCACTATGCAGGATGTAACCCGTGTGCAGAAGAGATATTACCTGAGTATGGCGCCTGTAATCTGGGTTCTATGAATCTTTACAAGTATGTAAGTGAAAACAACATGTTTGACTATGATGCATTTTTCAACGATTGCAAAATAGCAACAAAAGCCCTTAATGACATCCAAATGGAGGGCATTCCGTTGCATCCGCTTCCACAACAAACAGAAACCGCAAAAAAATACAGACAGATAGGTTTGGGTATATTTGATATTGCCGGTGTTTTGATACGAATGGGTATACGTTATGGTTCAAAAGAGGCGATGGAGGTGGTTGATAAAATAACACACACGATGCTTATAGCTGCATTTGAAAAATCATGTGATTTGAATGACGAACTTGGAATACATGCGGTATATGACAATATGTTTGACAGCGAGTTCTATAAAACAAGGGTTGAACCATATATAGCTGAGAAATATAAAGGCAAATATCCTTTGAATAGTCAGCTTTTATGTATTGCACCTACCGGTACTATTTCAACAATGATTAATGCAACAAGCGGCGGCGGTGAACCTATGTTCGCGGTATCCTATATAAGGAATACAAAATCGATAGGTGAGAATTCCTACAAAGTATATCCCCAAGCTGTATTGGATTATTACGGCGGCGATGAAACGAAGATAGACGAAGGCAACCTTCCCGAATGTTTTATCACGGCAGGACAGTTAGATCCTATGGAACGTGTTGAAATGCAGGCTGCAATGCAGAGAAATATCGATTCTTCAATAAGTTCAACAGTAAACCTCAATGAAAAAGCTACGCTTGAGGATGTTTACAATATATACATGAACGCATGGAAGAGTGGTTTGAAGGGAATTACAATTTTCAGGGATAACTGCAAACGCGCAGCCATATTGACAACCTCAATATCATCCGAAAGCGAGACAAAGTTCAATACTGTTGATGCACCAAAAAGGCCGAAGACCCTTGAAGCTGATTTTTATCAAACAAAAGTTAATGGTGAGAATTTTAGAATATTTGTCGGGTTGCTTGAAGGCAAGCCTTATGAGCTTTTTGCAATGCCATGCCCCAACTGTGAAAGAATCCCGAACCACAAGGGTAAAATAACAAGGGTGAAGAAAAGATTATATAAATACGAGTCCGAATTCATCACCATAGACAATATAGCAATTGAACTTGACAAGGATTATAACATATTTGGTGAGATTGAAAAAATATCGGATGTCGTGAACGAAGGTAAAACATTAAAAAAGAGCGACACTGAAATAGTTAAAGATGCCGTATATAATATTAAAGAATGGAGTGAAAAACGGGAATATCGTAACGTTGCACTTCACATAAGTGGAAATCTTAGAACCGGTATGAGGCTTGAAGATATCATAAAGCTTGAAAATAAATGCAACGAGAATATTGTTTCGTTCAATAAAGCTGTGTCAAGGGTTTTGTCAAAATATCTGAAGGAAACTGAAAATGGCGAAGTCTGTCCCGAATGCGGTTCTCCTTTAATCAATGAAGGTGGATGTGTTCATTGTCACGATTGCGGATGGTCCCGTTGCGCATAAAGTATACAATTTGTTAAAATATCCAAAATGACCTATATTTCTATAATATAGGTCATTTTTTTATGAATAGAGAAGAATCTGAAAAAATTAATTTGTTGCTCGAGAAGTGTATATCCGATAGGGAGGAATATGAAAAAAAGCTGTCGAAGTTATCGGAATATGACTATAGAAGGTGGTTAGCCATCATAAGGCCTGAATATATGGGTAACTACATAGAATCAAAAATAGAATCTTATATCAGGGATAATTTAAAAATAAGATTAGGACAAAGGCAGACCAATCTTTTAGAAGTGGTTGTTGAATTGAACGGAATTCCTGTTTGCAGCGAAACAATGAATATGTATAACTTTTCAAACCTTGAGACAAATGAAACTAAAAATATCTGAATTGGAAAGTCAGTTGAAGACCATTGATAACACTGTTTTCAATGAGATTGGTTTGTTGTTGGAAGATAAAAAATCAGATAATGTTAGAAAAGAACGTTTGTTTGAGTTACTCACCGAAGGTGTTGTTTCGCAAGAAGTCCTTTCATGCACATCAGAAGTCATGGATGGTTTCTTTGAAAAATTCAACAAAAGAGCAAAAGGTGCAAACGAAGGTACTGAAAGTATAAACGGAACACTTGGCAACAAGAACATAACCGTAGCTTTCCATTGGAAAAACGAACTTGGTAAAGATAAGGTTTATAATCCCGAAGGAACATCAGTGTATAGATACGGTGGCAGAATAATATTAATTAATATAGATTTTTGTTTATACAGGAACTCGTTTAAAGATAATTTCTACAGGAATGAATTGGAACGTACATTAATGCATGAATTGAACCATGTTTTCAAACAATTGATGATGGGTCACAGGTATTATAACGGCGAGATAATGGCTGTAGCAGCATCAAATATAAACTCAAACGACATATACAAAAGAATGTTGGCACATATACTCTATGCATCAAGCGAGTCAGAGCAGAATGCCATGTGTACTGAATTATACCGACTATGCATACAAGAAGGTGAACCTTTGGGCGGTTTCAAAAATGGTGTTAAACCAACAGCGTACCAATGGTTGGAGAATCTTTATAAGGCACATGATTTTTTGATAAAACATAAGAATGACCCGGAACTAATAAAGGTCATTAAGGAATATTCCAACATAGAGCAACGTGACCCAAAATCTAAGTTTGAAGACACCTTCCTTCCTAAAGAAAGGAAGGAGAAACCTTTCGATAAAGGAATATGGAACTTCAAGAAATTCAAACAGCGTTCCGACGCAGCAATAAAATCTTTTGAAGAAAAGATATGCAAGGCATTAAAAAAAGCAAAAAGGGAAATGTTGGGTGAAACATATTCAATGAATATAACACTGTACAAAAATATGCTATAAGATATTTATCACATATATGCCTAAGATTCAAAAATATGGTATCAAGTTTCCGATAACGGTGATATCGGAGGAGAAGAGTTTGTTTGACACCAACACATATCAGTCCGACAGTGTCAAATCAGAACTCCTGCATATTATTTTCACCCCAAAGGGGCAGAGATTGAGAGACCCTGAGTTCGGTACAAATTTGATACAGTACATATTCAACCCGAATGACATGCAAACTTGGGATGATGTTGTGAGTGAAGTGAAAGACGCAACAACAAAATATCTGAAAGACTGCAAAGTCAACAATATTCAAGTCATGGAGGGTGAAGACGGGAGCGAGCTTTATGTCGAGCTGACATATTCGGTTTGGAACGGCGGCAAGATATCCACATACAAATCATTGACAAAGATTTAACAGACAGACATGGCAGAGAACCAAATACAGTACACCAAAAGGAATTATGACGAGATAAGGAACGCCCTTATAGAGGTTACAAAGCGTTATTATGGGGACATTTTCAATACAATAAACGACGCCTCCATAGGGCAATGGATAATGGACATCAACTCGGATATTTTCGATATATTGATGTACAATATTGACAGGGCTTACCAAGAGACAAGTATAGATTCTGCAAACAGTAGGCAATCGCTATTGAATATAGCAAGGAGCCTTGGCGTCAGAATACCGGGTCCAAAAAGCGCATTGGTTGAGGTTGAGTTGTCATGCATACTACCACTCAACACAAGCGCTGTACCGGGAAGTTCGGACAATTTAGCCATAGCTGATGAAAGCTATGCGCCTTATATAAAGAGAGGCAGCCTGTTCACAGACGGAAGGAATACTTTCGAACTTATGGAGGATGTGGATTTTAAGACACAGTTCGATTCAAACGGAATATCCAACAGACAGATAGTCCCGAGAAGGAATTCAAACGGTGAAATTACAAGCTACAGGTATAAGAAATTGGCAATAGCTTCAGCCGGCCAGAGCAAAATCTACAAAAGGTTCATAACAAACAGCGACATAGCTCCGTTTTTTAGTGTTACATTGCAGGATAGTAATATATTGGGAGTCGAGAGTATAATACTCAAACAAGGGCGAATGTTGGGTTTCAACCCTACAATAGCTGAATTCTATGTTGACAGGGAAAGTTATGAGGATAAGGAAGGGAGACCGACACAGCGTTTCTTTGAAGTTGACAACCTTATCGACCAATACCGTTTCGGGTATGAGGAAGAGAAAGTAAGCTCTTCTGACGGAAAATACACCTATTATTCCCCAATATGGGATATAATTGACACGGTAGAGGTTATAGGTGACGACAACCAAGCCAAACTTGAGCCGGTACGAATGGCTGTAAGAGGGAAGTGGAAAAGGTTAAAAAACAAGTTTGTTACGGAATACGCTGATAACGGAAACCTTAAAGTCATATTCGGTTCAGGCCTTAGGAACAAGTACGGTGTGATTCCTGAAACAGCCGAGGATTACACACAATACAGGATGAGCCGTATGGAAGCCAACGACTATATGGGCGTGCTTCCGGAACCGAACACAACAATGTACGTCTTATACAGAACAGGTGGCGGTGAAATGAGCAATATAGGTGCAAACACACTTACCAAGATATTGTCCTTGGCATACGCCATAGATGGAAACTGCAACGACCCTGAAGATACGAGGAAGAAAACTGACGTAAGGTCATCAATCGCCGTAACAAATCCGTCGCAGTCATACGGCGGAAAAGACGCTCCGACTAATGAGGAAATACGCTACATGACAAAGTACATATCCGCAGCCCAAAACAGATGTGTGACATTATCTGATTATTATGCAAGGCTCATGGAGATTCCGGCTAAATACGGTCTCCCTTTCAGATGTGGTGTCGTAGAAGAAAACAACAAAGTGGTAATATACACATTAGGACTTGACCCTAACGGATACCTTACAAGCGCCTTGGCGGAAAGAGTTGCCGACAACCTTAAAGAATATCTGTCAATGTATAAAACACTTACCGATTTTGTTGAAATACGTTC
>JAEIGA010009375.1_pt1 | contig 14811 bp, 14 predicted proteins | sample 9270691 | NCBI WGS metagenome assembly JAEIGA01 (sample SAMN17057246, study PRJNA624740) | gut metagenome | biome: biome; isolation source: fecal sample | host: Bos grunniens | place: China: Xizang | collected 2019
AACAACAGCGAGTTTTTAAAGAAATATAAACGCTGCCTTTATGAGTATGTAAATGCAGCAGGCTCTTATGATGTATCAGAAGAGGGAGAAGAAGAAATGGGCGGCGCACCTATGGGTGGAGACCCTGCAATGGGAGGAGACCCTGCTATGGGTGGTGGCGACCCCGCTATGGGTGGAGACCCTGCAATGGGAGGAGACCCCGCAATGGGAGGAGACCCTGCTATGGGTGGTGGCGACCCCGCTATGGGAGGAGACCCTGCTATGGGTGGAGACCCTGCTGTGGGCGGTGGACAAGGCCCAGAAGGTTTTGACCCACAGGGAGGAGACCCTAACACTGGTATGGAAGGAATGGGCGGAGACCCTGCTATGGGTGGTGGCGACCCCGCAATGAATAGTGACCCAGGAATGATGGGTGGAGAAACTATGCAGAGCGATGATGAAGTTATTGACGTAGATGACCTTACAAAATCTCAAGAACAGGCGGAGAAGAAAATTGACAAGATGAACGATAAGTTTGAAAAACTTATGGGTGCTGTTGAGGCTCTTATCGCACAGAATAAGGAGATGGAGAGAAGAGAAGCAGAAGCAAAGGCTGAGTTTCAGGCGGAATTAGAAAAAAGAATACCAACTCCTCAGCAGAGAATGACTATGCGTTCTACAAAATCATCACCATATAGTATGTCTCCAAATGAGTATATGAATAATTATGCTCCAGAAAATTATAGCGACGCTGACGACAATAATGGTGCTGATGATGCACAGTATCAGATTACAAAGGATGATATTGACCGCTTTACAGACTATAATTCAATAGCAAAAGACCTTGATATTGAACATCAGGGGTTGCGCGATATTTTAGGATTTTAATGTTACGGGCCGTCGTAATGGCGGCCCAAATATTTTTATTTTTCTTTTTGATTTTTGAAACTTTTTTTGTATCTTTATATAAAGATATTTTACACAATAACTTTAATTTAATAACAAAATTTAAACATTTTTAAAATTATGGGAAATCTTATTAATTTACCTAACATCACTTTTGATTCCCTTGTGGTTGAGGGACAGAACAAAACAACCGAAAAGAAAACAAACGCATTTGATGCAAAAAATTATCTAAACACACGTCTTTCTGACGGTGAAACAGAGAAGACATTAACAATTCGTCTTCTTCCTATGGATTTGGAAACAGGTAATCCATTCGTTATTATTCACACTCACAACGTAAAGGTTCCGCAGGATATGGTTAAACCAGGTGAGAAGCCATATAAGACATATATTTGTCTTTCAAAGACTGCTGATATTGACCACGAGCGTTTTGGTTCTAAGTGTCCATTCTGTGAAATTAATTATAAGGCTTATAAGGAGTCGGAGAAGCAGACAGACCCTCTTATGAAAAAGAATTATCAGGAGATTTCCCTTGCTAATCTTAGTAGGGAGACTGTGGTATGCCGTTGCATTGAGAGAGGTAAGGAAGATGAGGGTGTAAAGTTTTGGAAGTTCAATCTTAGAAACGACAAGACAGACCCATATCATCAGATTCTCAAACTTGTAAATCTTAGAAAGGAGACCGCAGAGAAGAAAGGAAAGATTGAGAATATTCTTGACATTTATAATGGTAGAGACCTTTCAATTACTTTTACCGAGGGAGGCACATCAGCCCCTACAATTGTAGATGATAGCGATAGAAGCCCACTTTCAGAGAATGAAGAGTTGATGAGACAGTGGATTTTTGATACTAAGAAATGGCAGGAGGTATTCACTTGTAAGCCATATGAGTATCTTAATCTTGTGGCTCAGATGAAGACACCTTGGTTTGACAGAAACAACAATGTGTGGGTAGATAAAGCTGAGTTTGAGGCTACTAACAAGCAGAAGACCACAGATGTAGATGATGAAATTAAGGCTGCAAAGCAGGCAGTTGCAGAAGTAAGCGCGGCTCCTAAACAGGAACAGAGTTTTGCTGCATCATTGGAGATAAATGACGATGATATGCCGTTCTAAATAATAACGCCCGTGTCATGCGGGCGTAAATTTTCATCTTTTATGCACGGAAAAATTCTATTCAAATATGGTACTATGTCAAGTGGTAAAAGTCTCCACTTACTTGCCACAGCACATAATTTCCAACAGCATTCAATACCGTTTCTAATTTTTAAGAGCAGTATTGATGATAGGGATGGTAAAGATGTTATTCATTCAAGAGCGTTAGGTGACAGAGAATGTATCAGTGTTAGTCCAACGCATAACCTTTATAAAATAATAGCCGAATATTTAGATTCTTGTTTTCTTATCGGAGAAGAAACTCTGAAATGGATATTGGTAGATGAATGTCAATTTTTAACAGAGAAACAAGTTGAAGAATTAGCGGCAATAGCAGATAAATTTGGTATTAACATTATCTGTTATGGGTTAAGGACTGATTTTAAAACACGTTTATTTCCTGGTTCGAAGAGATTATTTGAAATAGCAGATAGTTTTGAGGAAATAAAATCAAGTTGCTATTGTAACAGTAAGACTATTTTCAATGCAAGAATTGATGGTAATAAAAATATTGTTACGGATGGAGAACAGATTGAGATAGGTGGAGATAACAGATATACATCAGTTTGCCGAAAATGTTATTTCGAAAAAACCAATCATCCTTTATATAAGAAAAATAAAAATAATTTAGACTAACATTAAAATTTGATATATGGCACAACCACAGAAGAAAGCGCCTATTAAGAAAAAGGCAACAATATCAGACCTTAAGAGTAAGATGGGTTTTGGAGTAACCGTAGAAAAGGGCTCTATTCAGGGAGCAAGTAATGCGGACAAGCCTATGGATTGGATTCTTATGCCAAAGGCATTTCAGGATGCAATTAAACTTCCTGGTTTCCCACAGGGCTATGTAAGCACAATTTGCGGACACTCAAATACAGGTAAATCAACTCTTGTAAACCACGCGATTGTGGCGGCACAGAGACAGGGACTTATTCCTGTAATTTATGATACTGAGAACAACTTTGATTTCAAGTATGCTATGGATATGGGTATGGAGGCAACCCCTGTATATGGAGAGGTTGATGTAGAAACTATTGACCCAGAAACAGGAGAACTTACCATTACTACAGAGGAAAGAATTATTGAATACGATGGCCCATTCTTCTATTTTAACAACTCAATTCTTGTAGATAGATATGGTGACATTGATTATCAGACAGGTAAGAGAGGTTCTAAGAAGAGAACATCAGCGGTAATTGAGGATATGGTTTATTCCATAAATGAGTTCCTTGAATATCAGGCTAATGGTGATATTGAACAGGGTTTCCTTTTCATTTGGGACTCAGTAGGAAGTATTGGTGGACTTAAATCTTATAATAGTAAGGTTGGTAACAATATGTTTGACGCGGGTACAATCTCAGCCGCTTTCCAAGATATTATGGATAACAAGATTCCTTCATCAAGAAAGATTTCATCGAAGTATTCTAATTCAATGATTCTTATTAATAAGGTTTGGCTTGATGGAACAACTAATCCTATTGCACCACCAAGTCTTGAGATGAAGGGAGGCAAGTCAATTACTTATCGTTCACGACTTATTATTCTTCTTGGAGGACAGTTAAAGGCTTCAGTCAAGAAATTGACTGCCGTTTCTAAGGGTTTGACTTATAACTATGGTATTCAGACTAAGATTAAGGTTATAAAGAATCAGTTACCTGCTCCGTTTAATGTAACATATGAGGGAGAATTTATCTGTACCGACATTGGTATTATTGGAACAGGAAAGGATGAAATGGATGACTACAGAAAGAATCACGTTAATGACATCCTTAAGAAGTTGGCTGAAATTGCTGAAAACAACGGTAAAACCGAGAAGTTTGATGCCATTGACCTCAACTTTGTGGAAATGGAAGATGAATTCGTTGTAGACTAACAAATAAGCACAGCCAAACGGCTGTGCTTTTCTTTTATGCTATATCTACATTATCATATTCGGTTAGAGAATCCGCAATTTTTGAACCATAAACTCCTGTGTATGAAGAAGCCCAACTTTCACCAAATTCTTCACATAAATCTTCTTCTTCATCTTCATCGCAATAAACAATATCATTAATAAGTTCAGAGGTTGTTTCTTCGCCTTCAAATTGATAACGGTACCAATCCACAATTCCGTGCCCAACCTCGTGCATTATTGTAATTATTGCTTGTAGTTCTATTTCTAAAAGGTCTTCATCTGTCCCTAAATCAACCATACAATCGTATATCTTCTGTTCATTTAGGGCAATCATAATTATACCTTCTTCAATATAGCCAGATGTTCTTTCATAACACGCTAACCAATGGTCATCATCGAAAAATTCATATTCTGTATCTATTTCTACTGATAAATCGTATTTTTGGAGTTCTTTGTTCGCCATATTAAGTGTTTGTTGAACAAATTTTGAGAAATGATTGCGGAAAACATTAAACTTGACACTATTTTCAAATAATGACAATAAACTACTTCTTACTATTTCTCTAATGGTATTTTCGTTGATGATTTTCATATAATATAAATAGTTAAATATGACTTAAGCGTTGTTTTTCCGAGATTTTTTCTGTATATTAGTATAAAATATGATTTAAATGGGACAACCAGTAAGGAAAGTAATTAAAGAAATGCACCCAGAGTTAAGTGCAAAACCTTTCTATACATTAATAATAGATGGAAATAATCTTTTGAGACAGAGCCTCGCCGATACCAAGGTTAATGGTGATGGAATACATTATGGTGGCATCTTTCAGTTCTTTTTGCAAATACGTATGCTGATGACAGCAGAATATCGCTATGATTATGTATACGTTGTGTTCGATGATACAGATTCAGGTATTCTTCGTTATCAAATTTACAATGAATATAAGGCTAATCGTGATAAAAATTACGCAAAACACCTTATGGGAAGTGAGGAAGAGTCTGATTATTGGAAAAGGCTGAACCAAACCATAAAAGGCATGGAAAGAGCCATATATAAGAAGGAACAAAAGAAGAAAAAGACCGAAAATAAGGTATATAGCGAGGAAGAACTTGCTATAATGGAGGAAAGAAGAAAGAAAAAAGAGATTGTTGACGAAAATTTTGAAAGAGAACGCAATCTTATAATGATGTATTGCGTTGAGATGTCAATAAGGGTGCTTTTTGACGACAAAACGGAGGGTGATGACTTCATAGCGTATTATGTTGCCCATAAAAAGCCCGAGGAGAGGGTTATCATTGTCAGTACGGACCAAGATTTAACACAATTAATCTCTCCAACTGTTGCCGTGTATAACAGAACACTAAAAAAATACCTTAATGTTAAGAATTTTCAGAAAATAAAGGGCTATCCTGTTGAAAATGTCTTGTTAAGGAAAATTTTTTGTGGTGACCCAAGCGATAATATTGGTAATATTAAGGGTCTATCGGAAAATAGGCTAATGGAATTGATGCCTGAGATAGCAGAAAGACCTGTTACCATAGATGAGGTGAAGGAGAAAGCACAAAAAATGATAGATGAACGTATCAAAGAGAAGAAAAAACCATTTCAGTGGCACGAAAACATTATAAATGGTGTCTCCAATAAGGAATACAATGGAGATTTTTATGAAATTAACGAAAAAATCATAAATTTAAAGAAACCATTACTTACAAAGAGGGCAGAAGAGGACATTGAGGCTATGATGTATGCTCCAATGGAACCAGATGATAATTCTTTTGCTAATCTTTATCAGATGATAGTGCGAGATGGTATTGAAAATCTTGTGGACGCTAATGAGTTTTCAAGATTCTTTATTCCATTCAAAGAACTTGCTGATAAGGAGAAAAAAAGATATATTGACGAAACTTCTGAATAAAAATTTGGTTTTTTTAAAAATTTTTCATATATTAGTATAACGAAACTTGAAAAACAGTTTCACAGTATTTAAGTTTAACATTTTATTTACAAAACAGAAATGTCAGAAATTAAGAAGTCCGCAGCCGAATCAAAGGACTATAAAGAAAGATTCGAGTTCGAGTTGACAGTAGGAAACAATATCATTTGTCAGCGTTATTTCCGTATTAATAACTTTAATCAGACAGCACTTCGTTCTTATGAACTCACTGAGGCAGTAAGAAATTGCGTAGCGGTCATTGATAGAGACCTCAAGGATAAGACTCATACATATCTTGAGATGTATGCACCAAAGGTTTTCGATTCAGTTGAGCAGATGGAAGCATATGTAGCCGACCCATCAAACGCAGATAGACTTACATTCGGTGAGGGTCTTGTTGTGCGTGGTAATTCAAAGACTGATTATGTTTACACCAAGAAAGGTGGCGTTGTTGAACTTGGTTATAAGTTTGATGATGGTGAACTTACAGAGGCACCAATCGAAGACAATAAGGTGACTTACAAGTTTGCATTTAAGGTAGATGGCCGTGAGGCTTGTGCAATGGTTTGGGACGGTTACTACCCTAAGTTTGTGAGAGATAAGATTGACCTTTCAAACAAAAGAGGAAAGTTTGAAGATGATGAGGTGGGTCGTCTTTCATTTGAGCAGTATCTTCTTTATAAGATGGTACAGGGTAAGTCAGACCTCGTTTATGGACTTATCAGAAACATTTGTCAGGCTTGTAGTAATCCTGATAATAAGAGTTATGCTACATCCGAATCAGATATTCAGGAGGGATGGGCTGTAACAAGTAATAGAAATCTTTGGAGACTTAACTAAAACACAGAAGAATGGCAGGAAAACATTTAGACAAAAATAATCTTGGTTATCTTGGTATCGATTTCCAATACAAATTGGCTAAGATTTTTGTTGAGGATTCCAAATTCTTCGAAGATGTTGCTCCGATAGTAGACCAAAATGCTTTCAACGATTCTTTGTTGAGAACATTTATTGGAACACTCAAGGATTATTATTCAAGAGAGAGTGTTATCCCGTCTTATGAAATGCTTAATGTTATTTTAAGGGAAAAAGCAAAAACCAATAATGAATTGGAAGAGGCTGATGAACTTATTAAGAAACTTAAGTTTGAGACAAGTTTAGAGGGGTATATCTTTGTAAAGGATGTTGCTTTAAAATTCTTTAAGCAGCAGAATCTCATTAGAGTAGCAAATAAAATTCTCGATATTGCAGGTAAGGGAGATATAGATAGATACGAAGAGTGTCAGAAACTTCTTGATGATGCTGCAATGGCGGGACAGGAGGATGACTTTGGTTATGACATTTATCAGTTGCAGGATAAGGCCCTTGCTAATGATTACACAGTGTCTATTCCAACAGGAATCGATATGCTTGATGAAACCCTCGGTGGCGGCCTTGATAAGGGTAAACTTGGCCTATTAATTGCACCTGCGGGCTTTGGTAAAACATCGTTTACTACTGCAATTGACTCATATGCAGCAACCCATAAATGTGATATGAATAACCATATGGGTTATAAGGTTCTTCAGATTTATTTTGAGGACGATGATGTTGACATCACAAGAAAGCATTATTCTCGTATTACTCAGACCGAGGCTCGTTTTATGAAACGACTCGACAAACCAGAGAGAGACGAGATTACAGAGTTGCTTAATAATCATCCTGACAAAGAACTTCTTAGACAAAATCTTAGATTGAAGCATTTTAAGACAGGTACGAAGAGTGCGAGTGATATTGAGATATTTGTTAAGAGACTTATCAATTCAGGATTTAAACCTGACCTTATTTCTATAGACTATTTTGAGTGTTTAGCACCTGAAAAGGGTGGTTATTCAACAGATACAGAGTGGACACGAGAGGGTGTTACTATGAGAAAGTTGGAGAATATGGCCAAAGACCTTGATTGTGCAATATGGGTTCCAACACAGGGAACAAAGGATAGTATGAATAGTCCTGAGGTGGTACGTATGGACCAAGCAAGTGGTTCTGCAAAGAAAGTACACGTTGCTCAGTTGATTCTTTCAATTGCCCGTGCAATTGATGATATTGATAAGAGTAGGGCTGTGATAGGTATTCTTAAGAATCGTTCAGGAAAATCAGGTAAGGTTTTTAACAATGTCTACTTTGATAATGGTACTTGTACAATTTCTTGTAAAGACACACAAGAGTTCGATAATGGACTTGCGTGGGAGGAGGAAAGTGAGAGAATTAGAGAGGAAAATCGTATAAAAAATGTACGGTATATTGCATCACTTTCTTCAAATAACGAGAAAACAAAAGTCGAGGGAAATCTTGTTGGAACCATAAATGATGATTTTGGGCCAAACACAGAATTTTAAAAATTAAGGGATTTTCATAGTGAAAATCTTCACAATAAATTGGAAATCCCTTTTATTTATAAAAAATAACTTATAAGATATGAATGTAAGAAAAACCAACGGCTCTATTGAAGAGTTTGATACGCAAAAAATTAAAGACAGTATTTGTCGAGCGTATGAAGCAGCAGGTGAACCGTGTGACGAACTTATTCTAAAAAGCATTGTTAGTAGTTTGTTCCTTTATAACAACGTTAACACTGCTGAGATACGAAGACAGGTAGAAAATGCCCTTATGAGTATCAATAAGAAAGTTGCAAAGTGTTTTACCGAGAAATACGCTGACACTAAGGACATTCGCAAAAAGCAAGACTTCATTAAAGAGTATATTGCTGCTTCAAATGCGGCAACAGGCTCGAAGTTTGATTCAAATGCAAATGTAAGCAACAAGAATATTGTAACTCTTGGGCAGGAACTTTACAAGGAAAATAACATTAAACAGAATCGTTATATCCTTTGTGATAAGATTAGGAAGATGTATTCCAAGAAGTTATCTGAACAGTATATTAAAGACCTTGAATCACATATTCTTTATAAGCACGATGAAAGTGGTACCCCTGGTTATCCATATTGTGTAGCCATTACAATGTATCCTTTCCTCGTAGATGGTTTAACAAAGTTGGGCGGTGTTTCAAAGGCTCCAACTGACCTTAAATCATATTGCGGAGAATTTATTAATCTTGTTTATTCTGTATCTTCTCAATTTATGGGTGCAATTGCTACTCCTGAGTTCCTTATGTATATGGATTATTTCCTTAGAAAGGATTATGGCGAAGATTATACTGACCGCATAAACGAGGTTGTAGAGAATACAAAGAAAGCAAGAACACTTGAAAAGGTTATTGATAATTGTTTTCAGCAGGTTGTACATTCAATGAATATGCCTGCGGGAAATAGAGGGTAGACTCGTGCCCTTACTGCGTTAAGAGCTTTATCAGGCTCGGTTATACAAGCAGCAGAAATTTCTGCATAAGCAAATAATACTTGTATAGCTTCGGGGAAGGTTTTATAAAATCAGTATGCTTTTTGGAACATATATACTATTTATATAAAGAATACAACAAATGATATTATAAAAATAATCCCGAGCCAAATTAGATATATTATGTATGTATATAAAATTGTTAATTGCATTAACAAAAAATCTTACATAGGAATAACAAAAAATATTGACGATAGGTTTAGTTTTCACCGAACACGTTATAATAAAGAAAGTAAACAAGAGTATATAGACAAACCATTATATAAAGCATTTAGGAAATATGGTATTGAAAATTTTAAGTTTATAATTCTCTATGATAATTTAAGTGTTAAAGAGGCGAAAGAAAAAGAGATTGAACTTATAAAAAAGTTTAAGACCTTAACTCACGAAAATGGTTACAATGTAACTAAAGGCGGAGATTGGAGGTCAAATATTGGTGAAAACAACAATACTACCATTTTAACAGAGAAAGATGTCCTTAATATAAGGGAACAGATTGAAAATGGGGAAAATATAAAAACCATATATAAACAATATTCTGATAAAATTACTTTTAGTGGTTTTCAGGGTATATATCTTGGTAGAAATTGGAAATATTTAGGTAAACCTATTAAAAATGTACTGCCAAATGGGGCTTCAGTAAATAAAGAGACAGTCCTTAAAATTAGAGAACTGTATGATAGTGGATTAAATCCACATCAAATATCTGAAAAAATGGGTTTGGAGTATAAAAAATGTTTAAGAATTTGTAAGAGAGAAACATATAAAAATATCTAATGTGTGTAGAGAGCATTTCCTTTGTAGGAAAGTATGTCCCTATTGATACGGGTACAGAAACACGCGGGTGTAGAAATACACAAAAGGTGCTCCACAATGTTAAATTAATCAGTCCAAGATTAATTAATATTTTGACCAAACAGTTTTTTGGAATATTGGATATTTCGATAAGCCTTATTTTGAAGGTGTATTTGGGGATTTTATTTTCCCTGACGGAACAAGACCAAAGTGGGAGACACTTTCTTGGTTACAGAAGCATTTTATGCAGTGGTTTAATAAGGAAAGAGAACAGTATGTATTAACATTCCCTGTTGAAACAATGGCGTTGCTTACTGATGGTGGTGATGATTTTATGGATAAGGAGTATGCTGATTTTACTGCTCAGATGTGGGCAGATGGACACAGTTTCTTCTGTTATCTTTCAGATAGTCCTGATTCACTTTCTTCTTGCTGTCGTCTAAGAAATTCATTGAAAGACCTTGATAATGCAGACGAGGCTCACAACCATACAACACATCAGTATTCTATGGGTACAGCATCAGTTTCAACAGGTTCAAAGTCAGTAATGTCAATGAATCTTCCAAGATTGATTCAGAATGCAACGAGAAAGTATTTCAAGTCTACAGGATGGCTTCTTGAAGATGGTAAGAACATTAAGGAACAGGGACTTAAATATGATAAGGAAAAACTTTATGAGTATATTCGTAACGAGGTAAGAGAACTTACCGAAAGAGTACATAAGTATCAGACAGCGTTCAACGAAACCATAAAAGACTTCCTTGAAGCAAAGATGCTTGATGTTTACGATGCAGGTTTCATTGATATGAAGAAACAGTACCTTACTGTTGGAGTAAACGGAATTACAGATGCGGCAGAGTTCCTTGGAATTCAGGTGAGTGTTAATGATGAATATAAGGAGTTCGTTAATAACATTCTTGAGACCATAAATATTGCAAACAGAAAGGATAAGACTCGCGAGTGTATGTTTAATACAGAGTTTGTTCCTGCTGAGAATCTTGCAGCAAAGAATTATAAATGGGATAAGAAAGATGGTTATTGGGTAAGTCCAAACAGAAATCTATATAGTTCTTATTTCTATAATCCTGAAAATGATTCAGTAAATGTTTTGCAAAAACTTGAATTACACGGTAGAGATTTTGTTAAATACCTTGACGGAGGTGCTGCGAATCACACAAATTTAAAGGAACATCTCTCTAAAGAACAATATCGTAGATTAATGAGTGTAGCTGCGAAACACGGTTGTAATTATTTTACATTTAATGTAAAGAATACGGTTTGTAATGAATGCGGCTATATTAGTAAGCACACTCTTGATGTTTGTCCACATTGTGGCAGCAAAGATTTAGATTATCTAACGAGAGTTATTGGTTATTTGAAGAGAATTTCTTCATTTAGCGAACCAAGACAGGAAGAGGCTGATAAAAGAGTGTATATGTAAAATAACAAGGTGGCCTAAATGGTCACCTTTAATTTTCTTAATTAATTATGGAAAAAACATTAGTTTATCATCTGTATGTTAATAGTGTTGATATAAATGAAAAACCCTTATATAAATTACATCAAGAATGTTTGAAGATATATAAGGATAGATTTGATAAGGCTTTATTTGTAGTAACCGTAGATGATTTAGCCAACACAGAGTTGATTGGGAATGCCATAAAGTGGGTCCTTAATATTAATTTTGGAAAAGAGTTTGATATAAAGGTGGAAAAAAATGATGCTTTATGTGAATCTAAAACGTTTCAAAAATATGTTTTAGATAATACCAATCTTAATGGGATGGTTTTTTTTGCTCATAATAAAGGTAGTAATAATTTTGAAAGTGCAAATCCTAATATTGTTAAAGATAGTGTGTTTATGTGGGTAAGCGGGATGTATTTTTATAATTTAACATTTATGGATGAAGTTAATGGGGCTTTATGTGGTAAAAAATACTATCCTGAGTGTATGTATGGGGCATTTTTAATGGAAAAAGATATTGATGATGATAGATTATTTTTGGCACCATATCATTATGCAGGGAATTTTTATTGGATAAATATAGAATATTATAGACATTTAATTAATGATGGTAAAATACAGAAATTAACGGCCACAAATCCAATGTTTTCGGAAATGTTTCCTGGGTATGTATTTAACCCTTATCCTGGTGGTGGTCTAAAAACACATAATGATATTAGGCTGTTAATGTCCGTATGGGATGGGGCGTTTTATAAAATGTCTAAAAAAGATTGGAAAGAGCTGAGTGTTGTTTTAGATGACGATATCAATTTTATTGATTTTGTTGAACAAGTAAGTGGAAAAATAGAGTATAATTTGTATGATTAAATATAAAGATTCACATATTGTTTTTGAGGAAATTCCTGATAGAGTTTCGTTAGCAGTTAATATAACAAATTGTCAGAATAATTGTATAGGGTGTCATTCTCCTGAATTACGACTCAATAGCGGTGTTGAGTTATCTGAAGATGAGATTGATAGGTTAATTAAAGGTAATTATGGCATTGATTGTTTTCTTTTTATGGGGGAAGGGAAAGACCAAAAGAGATTATTAGAAATAGCAAGATATATAAAAGAAACTTATTCAATAAAGATAGCAATCTATTCTGGAAGAGATAGCGTGGAAAGTGATTTTTATAGATTGTTTGATTATGTAAAAGTAGGCGGATATAAAGAAGAATATGGGCCGCTTAATAAATACACTACTAATCAACGACTTTATGAAATGGTTGGTGATGAAATAAAAGATATAACATATAAGTTTTGGAAAAATGGCAGCCATTAAGGCTGCTTTTTTGTTATTAACTCCTATTTATACGAAGTATAATGTTTATCATTGAATAATGGTTGAATAATAATATTTGTATAAATATGGCAATAATAAGACATCGAAAAAGTGCAATACCTGGGAAAATTCCATCAGCAAGCGGAATGACCTTTGGTGAGATTTGGGTGAATTATGCATCAGGTACAGGAAAAAGTTTTTTAGCGTCATTGAAAAACGATAAGAAAACCGTTGCACAATTTATGGAAAAGGAATATAATGATTCCGCTTATGCTAATAAACAAGCATTTGAACAGTTAGAAAGCGATGCAGTTACATCTATTGTTTTAAGCGATAAAGTAACTGAAATGGGTAAAAAAAATGGTGTCGTAACCATTCCGATACCACAAGGAGCGCAAGGTTTATCTGGACCGCAAGGTTATCAGGGTGCACAAGGTTCTAAAGGAACGGCAGGAGACCGTGGTACACAAGGCGGAACTGGTTCTAGGGGATTTAAAGGTGCACAAGGTCCTACGGGTACTGCCGCTGAACGTGGTACACAAGCTGAACAGGGTGCACAAGGTTTTAAAGGTGCACAAGGCCCTACGGGTACTGCCGCTGAACGTGGTACGCAAGCAGGACAAGGTGCTCAGGGTTATAAAGGAGCACAGGGTGCTACAGGTACAGGTGCTGACCGTGGTACACAAGGTGGAACTGGTTCTAGAGGTTTTAAAGGAGCACAAGGTTCGACAGGTACTGATGGAGACCGTGGTACACAAGGTGCTACAGGTTTACAAGGATTTAAGGGTACTCAGGGACCGATAGGTACAGGTGCAGAACGTGGTACACAGGCTGCCACAGGTCTTCAGGGTTATAAAGGAACACAAGGTCCGACAGGTACAGGCGCTGACCGTGGTACACAAGCAGGGCAAGGTGCACAGGGTTATAAAGGAGCACAAGGTCCGACAGGTACAGGCGCCGACCGTGGTACTCAGGCTGGTACAGGGTTGCAAGGTTTTAAGGGTGCTCAGGGACCGATAGGTACTGCTGCTGACCGTGGTACACAAGCAGGACAAGGTGCTCAGGGTTATAAAGGAGCACAGGGTGCTACAGGTACAGGCGCTGACCGTGGTACACAAGGTGGGACAGGTTCACGTGGTTATAAAGGAGCACAAGGTCCTATAGGTACTGATGGAGACCGCGGTACACAAGGTGCTACAGGGTTGCAAGGTTTTAAGGGTGTTCAGGGACCGATAGGTACTGCTGCTGACCGTGGAACACAAGCAGGACAAGGTGCTCAGGGTTATAAAGGAACACGAGGCCCGACAGGTACTGCTGCTGACCGTGGTACTCAGGCTGGTACAGGTCTTCAGGGTTATAAAGGAACACGAGGCCCGACAGGTACCGCTGCTGACCGTGGAACACAAGCAGGACAAGGCGCTCAGGGTTATAAAGGAGCACAGGGTGCTACAGGTACAGGTGCCGACCGTGGTACACAAGGTGGAACTGGTTCTAGAGGTTTTAAAGGAGCACAAGGTCCGACAGGTACTGATGGAGACCGCGGTACACAAGGTGCTACAGGTTTACAAGGATTTAAGGGTGCTCAGGGTCCGATAGGAACAGGAGCAGAACGTGGTACTCAGGCTGGTACAGGTCTTCAGGGTTATAAAGGAACACGAGGCCCGACAGGTACCGCTGCTGACCGTGGAACACAAGCAGGACAAGGTGCTCAGGGTTATAAAGGAGCACAAGGTCCTACAGGTACAGGTGCTGACCGTGGTACTCAGGCTGGTACAGGTTTGCGTGGTTTTAAAGGAGCACAAGGTCCTACAGGTACAGGTGCTGACCGTGGTACTCAGGCTGGTACAGGTCTTCAGGGTTATAAAGGTAGTCAGGGACCGATAGGAACAGGTGCAGACCGTGGTACACAAGCAGGACAAGGTGCTCAGGGTTATAAAGGAGCGCAGGGCCCTACAGGTACA
>JAEIGA010009376.1_pt1 | contig 14810 bp, 8 predicted proteins | sample 9270691 | NCBI WGS metagenome assembly JAEIGA01 (sample SAMN17057246, study PRJNA624740) | gut metagenome | biome: biome; isolation source: fecal sample | host: Bos grunniens | place: China: Xizang | collected 2019
AGAAGTCCCAGTTGCAGGGCAGACCAGCATTTCAGTCAATCTGGAACCGGACACTGAAATGCTGGATGAGACAATTGTCGTGGCTTTCGGCACTTCGACAAAAGAGTCATTTACCGGTTCGGCGTCTGTTGTCGGAGCCTCGGAAATATCTCGAGTTCAGTCTTCTGATGTGACCAGAGCTTTGGACGGGGTGGTTGCAGGAGTCCAGATGACGACTTCGACAGGAACTCTCGGCTCTTCGCCTTCCATCAGAATACGAGGTATAGGAACCATTTCCAGTTCTGTAGGAAAGGAACCTCTCTATATTGTTGATGGTGTGCCCTATTCCGGGGATCTGAACAATCTCAATCCTGCCGATATTGAGTCTATGACCGTACTTAAGGATGCCGCTTCGAATGCTCTTTATGGTGCAAGAGGTGCAAACGGTGTGATTATGATCACTACCAAAAAAGCAAGAGGACGCGATGCGACAGTGACTTTAGATGCAAAGCTTGGCTGGAACACCAAGGCACTGCAGAGTTATAAGACCATTTCGGATCCGGCTGAATATTATGAGTTGCACTATATGGCTTTGCGTAATTACTTTGTCGACAAGCAGGGACTTTCTTTGCAGGAAGCTCATTCTCTTGCTGCACAGAGGGTTGCCGGGCCTGTTCGTGACGGTGGACTCGGCTATCAGGTCTTTTGTTTTCCGGAAGGTCAACCGTTTATCGGTCCTGACGGGAAAGTCAATCCGGCGGCTGTTCTTGGCAATAAGGTGAATTACAATGGTGTGGACTATCTTCTTATGCCCGATGATTGGATGAAGGAGTCTTACAGGCAGTCTCTGCGACAGGAGTACAATGTCAGCGTTGCCGGTGGAGTGGATAAGGCTTCATTCCTAGCCTCATTCGGCTATCTTAATAATGAAGGTATAATTCATGGTGCTGATATGGTCCGCTATACAGCTCGAATGAAGGCTGATTTCCAAGCCAAGGAATGGCTTAAGCTGGGAGCCAACGTGTCTTATACCAATTATAATTACAACAATGGCAACAGTGATGAGGGGAGTGCCGGTTCTGTCGGCAATGTTTTCGGTTTTGCATCGTCGATGGCTCCGATCTATCCGGTCTATATCAGGGATGGTGCTGGAAATGTCATGAAAGACAGCAGGGGAATGCTGATGTATGATTTCGGAGATGGAAAGAATGCAGGAATGGTGCGCCCGAATGCTCCCAATGCCAATCCTCTCAGACTCTTGACCCTTGACAGGAATATAACGAACGGTAATGCCTTTACTGGTACAGCCTTCGCTGAGGTGAAGTTCCTGAAGGGTTTCAAGTTCACCTTCAATGTGGGTACAGGCGTCGATGGCCGCAGATATACCTCTATGAACAATATGTATTACGGTCAGTTTGCTTCCAACGGGGGAACTCTTTACAAAGAACATGAGCGCAGGTTCTATATCAATCTCCAGCAGCTTCTTAACTACAACAGAACCTTTTCCGGAGTGCATAATGTGGATCTGCTGCTTGGTCATGAGACCTATGATATGAATACGGAGACGGTCTCCGCTTATAAGACAAAGTTGTTTTCGCTTGACAATCTGGAGCTTGGAGGGGCGGTTATAGACGGACAGCAGGCCGGTTCTTCAAGGTCTGAGTATAATAATGAAGGATTCTTTATCCGTGCCCAGTATGATTATGCCGACAGAATATTTGTAAGCGGATCATATAGGCTGGATGCATCTTCACGGTTTCATAAGGACAGACGCTGGGGAAGCTTCTGGTCGGCCGGAGCCGGCTGGGTCATCAATCACGAACCATGGTTCAATGCCTTCTGGGTGGATATGCTCAAACTCAAGGCTTCTGCCGGCTCTCAAGGAAATGATGGAATTCCGGATTATCTGTATGTCGATACGTATGAGATCTCAAACAACGAGGGTGAGGCTGCTGTTGCATTCCGCACAAAGGGCAATCCTGACATCACCTGGGAGACGAATTTCAATTTCAATACTGGAGTGGATTTTGAACTTTTCAGTGGTCGCATGACCGGTTCTGTGGAATATTTCTACAGGAAGACTTCAGATATGCTGTTTTTCTTCAATGTGCCTCTGTCTCTCGGTTATACGGGTTACTACGACAATATAGGAGATATGAGGAATTCCGGAGTGGAATTTTCAGCCAACGGCGTACTTGTCGACAGTAAGAATGTAGTGTGGTCTATGAACGCAAACCTGACGCACTATACCAACAAGATAACCATGCTACCTGATGAGCACAAGAGGATGGATGTGGAAGGCCACAAGGGCTATCAGAGCGGAGGAAGGTACTATGGCGAAGGACTTCCCATCTATACTTTCTATATGCCTCGATATGCCGGTGTACAGGAGGATACCGGACTGCCGATGTGGTACGTTGATAAAGACGGCCGGAAGACGGTTACAACTGTATATTCCGAGGCGACGGATTATCTCTGCGGCGACCCTATTCCTGACCTGTATGGCGGTTTCGGAACTTCTGTCTCGTTTTATGGCTTCGATGTTTCATTGCAGTTCAGTTATTCGGTCGGTGGACTCGTATATGATTCCGGTTATGCCGCTCTGATGTCTCCTCCCGGCAGTTCTACGGGTTCGAACATACACAGGGATATTCTTGACGCCTGGACTCCTTCAAACAGTGTATCTTCGATTCCGCGCTTCCAATATCTTGATGAGAATATAACAGCCCAGTCAGACCGTTTTCTTACGGATGCAAGCTATCTGAACTTCCAGAGTGCACAGATCGGATATACTTTGCCTAAAGAAGTTACAGAAAAGTTCATGGTCAGCAGGATGAGGGTCTATGTCTTGTGTGACAACATTTTCTATTGGTCTGCACGTGAGGGACTTGACTCGCGGTACAGTTTTACGGGAACCACTGCTTATGCCGTAAATTCTCCGGTCAGAACCCTTTCCGGAGGCATCAGCGTCACTTTTTAATGGAGGATGAATTATGAAAAGAATCTATATAATTATAATGGCATCTGTGGTATTTGTCTCCATCGGATGCGTCAGCGAAAGCCTGCCGCAGGGAAGTGTGCAGACTCAGGAGCAGGTGGCGCAGTCTGAATCTGCCCTCAAGGCCATGGCTAATGCTATTCCTGCATCGATGATGACATCGGATGTGCTGGGATGGGTGGGCACATATGGAGATCATACTGATTTCGGAATCGGTGCAATCCATCTGAGGACCGATTTTATGCTTGAGGATATGGTTACATCAGGCGATAATCCTTATTATAACCGTTTCTATGCCTATGTGATGAACAGGAGCCAAGGCGAGAGATATATTTCCTGTGCTTATTTCTGGCAGTGCTACTATAAATGGATAAAGGCTGCAAATGACATAATTGCTTTGGTCAATCCTGAGAATGCATCCCCTGAGGCTATCGGCTATCTTGCTGCTGCATATGCATATAGGGCTATGTTCTATCTCGATCTCGCCAGGCTTTATGAGCCTAAGGAGAATGCATATACCGATGTTGCGTCCCTTCTTGGATTGACAGTGCCTATAATAACGGAGGATACCACTGAGGAACAGGCCAAGAACAATCCTCGTGTTCCGCGTGAGAGAATGTATGAGTTCATTCTTTCCGATCTTGCTGAAGCAGAGAAACTGATGTCTCCATCACAGACAAATTATACCTTGCCGTCGCTGGCTGCTGTCTATGGATTATATGCGAGGGTATGGCTTGAAATGGGATATTGGAATGACGGTGACAGCCAGACGGCTTTCTCCAAGGCAGCGGAATATGCGCGCAAGGCTATTGTGCAGAGTGGCAAGACCCCTCTGACCCAGACTCAGTGGGAAGATCCGGTGAATGGATTCAACAATGGTGCGGCTTCTGATTCCTGGATATGGGGACTTACGACCTCCAGCGGGAATACGATAAATATCATTACATTTACTGCGCATATTTCATCTGAGGGCACGTGGGGCTATGCTCCGCTGTCGCAGATCTGTGCATCTAAAAGATTCTATGATGCAATTGCCGATGGAGATTTCAGGAAGAATTCATGGCTGGATCCGCAATATATTGAAAATCCTGATGCCGGAATGCCATATGCATATAAATTTTCCGGCGATGAGACGGACAGGATGAACTTTCTGCACGGAACGGAGATGAATCCTCCGGCTGTCCCTTATCAGAACATTAAGTTCAGACCATATCAAGGTGAGTGCAGCGACTATGCTGTCGGTAATTGTGCAGATCATCCTTTGATGCGTGTCGAGGAGATGTATTTCATTGAGATGGAGGCAGTTGCTCAGTCTGATCCGGGGAGAGCAAAGTTGCTGCTCGAGGATTTTATGGATATGAGAGTGACCGATGGCAACTATGTTTGCCAGGCGGATGATCTTCAGACATTTCTTGATGAGATGCTGCTGCAGAAAAGGGTGGAATTCTGGGGAGAAGGAGTCGTGTTTTATGATTACAAACGTCTGGGTAGGGGAATTCTCAGGGGATATCCCGGTACTAATGAGGCTGCGGTCTATGCTTTCAACAGTGAGGGCCGTTCTCCTCAATGGAACATTGTGGTGACCAATGGTGAATTCCAGTATAATGCCGGCATAGACTCTTCCACCAACAATCCGGATCCTTCGGGGAAACTGCCCCTTTGGGACGGCAGGTAGAAAAAGCGGCAGACAAAATATGATGTCTGCCGCTTACTGTAATACTGCATCTGGTGTGTTACCTGCTGCGTTTGAGATTCTCGATGTAGATGTCAATCTTGCGGATTTCGCCTGGGATACTGATATGCTGCGGACACTTTGCTACGCATATTCCGCACGAGATGCATCTGTCAGCTTGCCTAAGTTTCGGTAATGCTCTTTCGTAGCTTATGAGATAGGCTCTTCTGTCCTTCTTGTATTCGCTATCCTCTTTGTCATCATTGATCAGTCCCTCATTCACACATTTGTTGTAGTGGCTGAATATGGTAGGGATGTCAAGTCCATAAGGACATGGCATGCAGTACTGACACTGGGTACAAGGGATTTCAGGGTATTCCGATCTCAATCTTGCAATCTCTTCAAGGAAAGTCTTTTCCTCGTCTGTCAGAGGTACAAGAGGAGAGTATGTCCTGATGTTGTCCTTAAGATGGTCCATATATGTCATTCCGCTGAGGACTGTAAGGACACCATCATGACTTCCGGCAAATCTGAATGCCCATGATGCGATGCTTCCCTCTGGAGCCATCTCTTTCAGACGGTCAGCTATATGATCTGGTGCGTCGGCAAGTCTTCCTCCCAAAAGCGGCTCCATGATTATTGACGGAATACCTCTCTTGTCAAGTTCTGTCTGAAGATAGGACGCGTTGGTGTTTCTGTGTCCTGCATGGTTCCAGTCCATATAGTTCAGCTGGATCTGCACGAAATCCCAATGGTACTTTTCGTGAAGGGCCATAAGCTCGTCAAATCCCTCCTGATTGCCGTGGAATGAGAATCCGAGATTTCTGATGCGGCCGGCCTCCCTTTCTTCCATAAGGAAATCTATAAGACCGTTCTCGACAAATCTCTTTGTGAAGGTCGCTGCATTCTTGATGCTGTGAAGGAGATAATAATCGAGGTAGTCTGTGCGGAATGCTTCGAGTGATGCCTTATACATTCTGATTCCTTCTGCTCTTGAAGCATCCTTGAAGTTTGATAGCTTGGTAGCAACGAAATAGCTCTCTCTCGGATGCCTGCTGAGTGCTTCGCCTGTAGCTGCTTCGCATTGTCCCTGAAGATAGACTGGGGCTGCGTCAAAATAGTTGACGCCTTTTTCGATAGCGTAGTCGATAAGTTCATTGACCTTTTCCTGGTCTATTATGTCCTTGCCTTCTTCGTTCTTCTTCATAGGCCATCTCATGCAGCCGTATCCGAGGATGCTGACCTTGTCGTTCTTGGCCTTGTTTGTCCTATAGGTCATCTCTCCGGCTTCCTGAGTCACCACCATGCCAGACTTGGTCTTGTTTCCGCATCCGGTAAGGAATCCCATAGGACTGACTGCCAATGCAGTGGCTCCGGCAGTCTTTATGAATTCTCTTCTGTCTATAGTGTTTTTCATGGCCTATTTCATTTTATGTGTTTCGTAACCCTCAATATGGATTGCAGCCAAAGGTCTCGCAGGGCAGACATTTTCGCATGCGCCGCATCCGATACACCTGTTTTCGTTAACAGTAGGAATCCTCAGCCAGTTGTCGCTGTCAGGCTCTTTTCTTACCATTCTTATGGCATTGGCAGGGCAATGCTTAGAGCAGTTGCCGCAGTGTACACCATCTGTGTTAACGATACAATTGTCAAGATTGATCACTGCTATGCCTACCTGGATTGATGACTTCTCTACTCTGCTTACAGGCTTGATGGCTCCTGCAGGGCATATCTCGGAACATAATGTACATTCAGGACGGCAGTAACCTCTTTCAAATCCCATCTCCGGCATCATGAGCGTGTCAAGTGATGTAGAAGGTCTCAGGACCTGATTGGGACATACGCTTACGCAAAGCTGGCAAGCAGTGCAATGGTCGGTGAAATTCTTCAGACTTTCCGATCCGGCCGGTACGACAGGGGTGTTTCTTTCCGGTTTCAGAGATCTGGATACGGGTGCGAGACCTCCGTCCCCTTTGATCTGGGCTTTTGTGCTTGCGGCTGCTGTCATGGCAATTGCACTTGAAGCAATGAATGCTCTACGGCCCTTGTCAGGGGTCTCTTTCCTGGATTCTGTCTTTGCTGCATTCTTTGAGCTTTTCCTTCTCACGTAATGGATCGCTCCGTCCTTGCATGCATCGATGCAATCCATGCATGCCACACAACGGCTGAGGTCAATCTCGTGTTCCTTCATATTGATGCATGCTGCCTTGCACTGCTTACCACACAGACCGCAGTTGCGGCATTTCTCTGTGTCTATTGCTGGAGCGAACAGGCTGAATCTTGAGAAGAATCCGAGGACGGTGCCGACAGGGCATATCGTATTGCACCATGTTCTGCCGTTTCGCCATGCAAGTATAAAGATGATGACAAAGGTTACAGCTGCAATTATGAATGTCGGCAGAGATCTGAGCCATACCTCGGTGCTGTAGAAAGCATAACTGCCAGCTCTTTCCGCAATCCATGCGAAGAAATTGTTGGCCCACTGGTAGAGTGGTGCTAACAGGTTTCCCGCTATCCTTCCGTATGCGCTGTACGGTGCAATAATGATCGCTATCGAATGTGCTCCCAGGGCAAGTCCTGCGATGAACAGTACAAGAACCGCATATCTGAGGATGTTTTTTGCTGGGGAGTAACTGAAGCGGAATCTGTTTTTCTTCTTTGTCTTTCCGTGAATCCACGAAATTATGTCCTGCATCACTCCCAGAGGGCATATGACAGAACAATAAACTCTTCCGAACAGGAGAGTGAGAATTACGAGTGCAGCTACCACACCGAAATTCAATGCAAGTACTGCAGGCAGGAACTGGATCTTCGCCATCCAGCCGAGCCATGTGTGAAGTGTCCCTGTGAAGTCGAGAAACAGCATCGTAATGCATGTAAAGAACACTCCTGCAAGAATGATTCTGATTTTTCTTAGCATAGTTATGTTTAGTTGTTTTTTGTTTCGTATCTGTCAAGTGCCGCTTTCATAAGTTCCCGGCCTGCTTCTGAAATTTCACGTGCCCTCGCGTAGTCGCTGATCTGGTCAAATGCGTCGAATGGCATCTTGACAAGGATGTCCGGATTGAAGCGCTCTGCTGAGGCTTTTGCAAGAGCGTGATTCATGATGGAAAATGTTCTGGAAAGGATAGTGTAGTAATTGTCCTCATATATTTCCATATCAGGCACATACTCTTCCGTATTCAGGTGATGAGCTATTATCTTGTGTCCCTGGGCCCCGGCAAGTCTGATCTTTTCCATAAGTGTCAAGGTGTCATTGTGCTTTACGGCATCGATGACGGTCTTGGTCTCGAGGCTCAGCTGTCTTTCCTTTTCGGTGCGATCCTCGATTTCTCTTGCTTCTGCTATTATGGAGTTCCTGATTCCCTCCGCATCGATGTCGTTGACATCGAAGGCAACAAGGATGTCTCCATCTTGTCTTTTGACTTTGTCAATAGGCATAGTGTTGACTATACCTCCGTCAACAAGTGTCCTGAATCCATATTTTACAGGCCTGAAAAGGGAAGGGATAGATATTGATGCCCTGACCGCGTCGAACAGTGGACCTCTGTCAAAGACCACCTCTTCTCCTGTGTAGAGGTCAGCTGCAACTGCGCAATATGGAATGTCCAGATCTTCAATGTTGACATTCGGGACTATCTCCTTCAATGCAGAAATGACCTTGTCACCCTTTACCAGATGGTTTTTGCTCAGCGACAGGTCCATAAGTGAGAACACCTTCCATGCGTCAAGGCTGAAAAGCCATTCCTTCACTTCTTCCATCTTTCCTGCAGCGAAGATTCCTCCTATAAGCGAACCTATGGATGTGCCTGCTACAGATTTTATTCTGTAACCTCTGCTGAGAAGTTCTTCTATTGCTCCGATATATGCCCATCCGCGCGGTCCACCGCTGGAAAGAACTAGTGCGACATCCTTTTTCATAAAGGCAAAGATAACAAAAAAAGAGCCCGATAGGACTCTTTTGATGTCAATTCATTATAGCACAGTCAAAATATTCCTTGAAGAGGGAAAGTGCCTTGTCACGCTGTTCCGGAGTGTTTACGGCTGTGTCTTTGAGCATATATTCCTGCCCCATTGATTCATACTTGTGGACTCCGAGCGTGTGATATGGGAGAATCTCTACCCTCTGAAGCATCTTATAGCCCTTGAAGTGCTCTCCAAGACTCCTGATGTCTTCTTCGAAGTCGCTGATTCCGGGAACCAGGACATATCTCAGCCAGAACGGACGTGAATTGTCTTCAAGCCACTGAGCTGTCTTCAGTGTCTGTGTGTTGCTTCTTCCGGTCAGGTTTTGGTGCCTTTCCGGATTCATCTGCTTGACATCGAGGAGGACAAGGTCTGTAAGTCCGAGAAGTTCCTCGACATCAGAGTTCCAGACTCCTCCGTTCGTGTCCAGACAGACATGGATTCCTTCTTCCTTGAGGCCTTTTACAAGAGGGATCAGTTCCTTTGCCTGAACCGTAGGTTCTCCGCCTGAGAATGTTACTCCTCCACGCCTTCCGAAGAAAGGTTTCTGGTTCACTGCCATGCCGATGACATGCTCGGGTTCCGTAGGAGTTCCGCCTTCGAATGCAATCGTGTCAGGGTTTGCGCAGTAGAGACATCGGAATGGGCATCCTTGCAGAAAAACGACGAGCCTTAGACCTGGCCCGTCGTATGTTCCCATAGATTCGTAAGAATGTACCTTTATCATTAGAGACCTTCGTGGAATGTACGTGAAATTACCTCAAGCTGATGTTCACGGCTGAGCTTTGTGAAGTTCACAGCATAGCCTGAAACTCGGATTGTAAGCTGAGGATATTTCTCAGGGTGCTCCATAGCATCCTCGAGCATCTCTCTGTTGAGGACGTTCACATTGAGGTGATGAGCACCCTTTGTGAAGTATCCGTCCATCATGGTGATGAGGTTGTCGATCTTGTCCTCGTCTGTAGGACCGAGTGACTTAGGCACGATTGAGAAGGTGTTTGAAATACCGTCCTTTGAATCGTAGTAGTCGAGTTTTGCTACAGAAGAGAGTGATGCGATTGCTCCGTGAGTGTCGCGACCGTGCATTGGGTTTGCACCTGGCGCAAATGCAACGCCTTTCTCTCTTCCGTCAGGAGTGGCTCCTGTCTTCTTTCCGTACATCACGTTAGATGTGATGGTGAGGAGTGAGAGGGTAGGCTGTGCGTTCTTGTAGATAGGCAGCTTGTTGAGCTCCTCGCTGAAGAAATGAACGAGTTCTCTTGCAAGTGTGTCAACCTTGTCGTCGTCATTTCCGAACTTAGGGAAATCACCGTCGATGTTGAAGCCGTCAGTAAGACCCTCTGCATTGCGGTGTGCAGTTACCTTTGCATACTTGATCGCAGAAAGTGAGTCGGCAGCGATTGAGAGACCTGCTACACCGTAAGCGAGATTGATTGTCGGATTTGTATCAATGAACGCCATCTGTGACTTTTCGTAGTCATACTTGTCGTGCATGTAGTGGATGATGTTCATTGTCTCGTTGTATACTCTTGCAACTTCGTGGAGAACCTTCTTGTAGTTTTCCATTACCTCGTTGTAGTCGAGAACGTCGCTGCTGAGCGGCTTGATTCCCTCTACCATAAGAGTGCCTGTGTTCTCGCAGCGTCCGCCATTGAGAGCGAGGAGGAGCGCCTTTGCAAGGTTTGCACGTGCACCGAAGAACTGGATAGCCTTACCGATGGCCTGATAAGATACGCAGCATGCGATGCCGTAGTCGTCGCAGCCTCTTACCTTGCGCATGAGTGAGTCGTTCTCGTACTGAACAGAGCTTGTGTCGATTGAAACCTTTGCGCAGAATTCCTTGAATCCCTCAGGAAGCTGCGGATGCCAGAGTACTGTCATGTTTGGCTCCGGTGCAGGTCCGAGGTTGTAGAGAGTCTGGAGGAAACGGAAAGATGTCTTTGTTACCTTGTGCTTTCCACCGGTGAAGCGGCCTCCGATAGACTCGGTGATCCATGTAGGGTCTCCTGCGAAGAGTTCGTTGTATGAACCCATTCTGAGGTGACGTACCATTCTGAGCTTCATCACGAACTGGTCAATGAGCTCCTGAGCGAATGTTTCGTCGATGATGTTGTTGTCCAGATCGTACTGGATGAAGATGTCAAGGAATGAAGATACGTTGCCGAGTGACATTGCGGCACCGTCCTGCTCCTTTACGGATGCGAGGTATGCCATGTATACCCACTGAACAGCCTCCTGTGCGTTTGTTGCAGGTCTGCTGAGATCCAGACCATAGAACTGGCCCATTATCTTGATCTCGTTGAGTGCCTTGATCTGGTCGGCAACCTCCTCGCGAAGTCTTACGCGAGCCTCGGTCATAGGACCTACGAGGTTCTTGAGGTCTTCCTTCTTTGCCTCGATAAGTCTGTCGATTCCGTAAAGTGCAAGTCTTCTGTAGTCTCCGATGATACGTCCTCTTGAGTAGTTGTCAGGAAGACCTGTAAGGAATCCCAGAGATCTGTATTTTCTGATTTCTTCAGTGTATACGTCGAAAACACCGTCGTTATGTGTCTTGCGGTAGTGAGTAAAGATCTTCTTTACTGCAGGGTCAAGTTCGATGCCGTTCTCCTGGCATGCCTTGTCAACAACCTTCCATCCACCGAAAGGCTTGATCGCTCTTCTGAGAAGCTCGTCGGTCTGAAGACCTACGATAAGTTCGTTCTCACGGTCGATATAGCCGGCTGCGTGTGATGTGATGGTTGAAATTGTGCTTGCGTCGATAGAACGTACACCACCGTTCTGTCTTTCTTCCTCCAAGGCTTCAAGGCACTTGTTCCAAAGCTTTTTGGTGCGCTCTGTCGGGCCTGCAAGGAAAGATGCGTCTCCATCATATGGAGTAATGTTGCAGTATACAAAATCCGCAACGTCGATTCTATGGCTCCATCTGCCATCGTTGAATTTCTTCATCATATTTTATCTCAATCTTTTTCGGGTGCAAAGATAATTTAAAATTATTAAAAAATCCACTATTATTGAGGGGGTTTGAGATAAAATGACGTATGTACAGGTGTCGTGATTTGAAATCCTTGACTGTTAATGGGATATGGCGCCGGCGGTGTTAAGGCCGGCACCTTTTCTGCGCACATTTATGCAATTATTCCCGGTTGACGTTATCTTCCGTTACGAATCTGATCCTGTTTGCGAGAACTTCATAGAAGTATTTGTCGGTTCCTTCGGCCGTGGTGTACTTGGTAGTCCTCATTCTCCCGCTCACATAAAGCGGCATTCCGATCGTGATCTTTGACAGGTCCGGCATGTCTCTTCCGCTCCAGGCCACAACGTTGTGCCACGTGGTTTCAGAAACGCCTGCACCTTCCCTGTTTTTGTAAAGCAGATCGGTGGCCAGAGAAAAGTTGGCCACCATTGTACCGTTGACCGTGTTTGTCCTAAGAGTTCCTACTCTTCCTTGAAGTTCGATCCTGTTGATGTCTTCCATAAGATTTTCTACATTTTGGATTATACATTCTTCCCCACATCTTATGCGCGCTTTTGTAGGTTGATGGCAAAGAAAGATAAAAAGTTTCAATCATATTGCCTTGCAGACTGTTCTGCGGCCATCTTTTTCTCTTTTTTATAGTCTTTGAACTTTTCTTGTCATGCTAAGATTTTTTTTGCCATGATAAAAAAGATTTTAGCATCATCAGGATTATAAGAAAACGAAAAAACTGTTTAAGAAAAAAGAAAAAGCTCTCCAGGGCTATTGTGTATGACGGGATGCCATCGGAAATTTGTCTTTTAAAGCATAAGTGTGTATGGAGTATCCGAAAATTGTAAGGCAGATTCCGAAATGTCTGGAGTGCGGGCATAAGATCCGGTATGGAAGAACAGATAAGAAGTTCTGTTGCGACAAGTGCAGGAACAGGTACAATAATGCTCAGGTGAAGGAGGGAAGAGCTTACAGACGAAGGGTGATGAAGGCCTTGTCGGGGAACTATGATATACTTGACAGCCTTGTAAAGGCAGGTGTGACGTCTATGGATCTGTTCGATCTGGTGAATCTTGGCTTTGTCCTGGATGCTGTCACTTCACATCGCAAAGTGCGTCATCATGATGAATATGCATGTTTTGATATAAAATATGTCTTGACTCCCAGCAGAATAAGCGGCATAACGAAAATTTCATTAAATTTGCAGGTTGGTACGAAAGTGAAATAACAATATTTTCGATTATGATAAAGAAACTGATTATTGCAGGCGCTGCGCTTGCACTCATTACAAGCTGTAAAATGGAAAATCCTTTACTTACCGAGTCAAAGGCTCCGTTCGGAGCGCCGGAGTTTGATAAGATCAAGACAGAGCATTATCTTCCTGCATTCGAGGAAGGCATCAAGGAAGGAAAGGCGGAAATCGATGCGATTGTAGCCAATCCGGATGAACCTACATTCGAGAACACAATCGAGGCTATGGAGCATGCAGGTGCTAAGCTGAACAAGGTTGCCGGTATCTTCTATAACCTTATGGAAGCACACACTAGCGACGAGATGCAGGCTATTGCCGAACAGGTGGCTCCAATGCTTACCGAATACTCGATGTACTCATCTCTCAATGCCCCTCTTTTCGAGAGAGTGAAGGCTGTCTATGAGAAGAGGAATGAGCTTGGTCTTGACAAGGACCAGATGATTCTCCTTGAGGACAACTACAAGGGATTCGTACGTGGCGGTGCAAACCTTTCTGAGGAGGACAAGGCTGTGTACAGTAAGCTTGCGGAAGAACTCTCTCTTGCCACTCTTCAGTTCAGCAAGAACGTCCTCGCTGCGACAAATGCATATACTCTCCACCTTACCGACAGCGCAGACCTTGCAGGTCTTCCTGAGTATGCAAAGGTCATGGGTGCTGAGACCGCAAAGGAAAAGGGTCTTGAGGGCTGGGCATTCACTCTGGACTACCCAAGCTATGGACCGTTCATGAAGTACAGTACAGTAAGAAACCTTCGCGAGGACATGTGGAAGGCTTACAACTCAAGGGCACTGGGAGGTGAGTTCAATAACTCTGAGGTTGTGAAGAAGATTGTGGATCTTCGTATCAAGACTGCCAATATCCTTGGCTACGAGACTTGGGCTGACTATCAGCTCGAGGAGAGAATGGCCAAGAACAGAAATACGGTGAACGAGTTCATCAGCCAGCTTCTCGAGCCATCTATGGAGTTCGCGAAAAAGGATGTTGAGTCTGTCTTCAATTATGCTAAGAAGAACGGCTTCGATGGTGACAGGCTTATGCCTTGGGACTTCTCTTTCTGGTCTGAGCGCTATCAGGAGGCAGAGTACTCCCTCAATGCAGAGGAACTCAAGCCGTATTTCAGACTTGAGAACTGTATAGATGCTGTATTCAGCCTTGCAAACAGACTTTACGGTCTTGAGTTTGTTGAACTTGACAATGTTCCTGTATATCATGAGGATGTAAAGGTCTATGAGGTGAAGGATGCTGACGGAAGGCATATGGCACTTTTCTATGCAGACTTCTTCCCAAGAGCAAGCAAGAGAGGTGGTGCGTGGATGACTGAGTTCCGTGGCCAGAGCATCAAGGACGGTGTGGAGTACAGACCGTTCATCAGCACTGTAATGAATTTCACCAAGCCTACAGCTGACACGCCTTCACTCATCACTCATGATGAGTTCACTACATTCCTCCATGAGTTCGGTCATGCTCTTCACGTAATCCTTGCAGAGGGACGCTATGAGTCTCTTACAGGAACAAATGTTCCACGTGACTTCGTCGAGCTTCCGTCTCAGATTCTTGAGAACTGGGGTTATGAGCCAGAGTATCTCAACTCATTCGCAAAGCATTATCAGACAGGCGAGCCGATTCCTGCAGAGCTTATCGAGAAGATTGTTGCCGCAAAGAACTATCTTGCTGGTTACGGTCAGGTGCGTCAGCTCCATTTCGGTTACCTTGACATGAACTGGCATTCTCTGACTTCAGTTCCTGAAATGTCTGTGATTGACTTCGAACATAGTGTCCTTGCACCTTATGAGACTCTTCCTGCAGTTGCGGACACCGGTTTCTCTACTTCTTTCTCACATATATTCTCAGGTGGATATTCAGCAGGATACTATTCATATAAGTGGGCGGAAGTGCTCGAGGCTGACGCATTCTCGCTTTTCAAGGAGAAGGGAATCTTTAATACGGAGGTTTCTGGAGCATTCCGCAAGGAACTTCT
>JAEIGA010009377.1_pt1 | contig 14809 bp, 12 predicted proteins | sample 9270691 | NCBI WGS metagenome assembly JAEIGA01 (sample SAMN17057246, study PRJNA624740) | gut metagenome | biome: biome; isolation source: fecal sample | host: Bos grunniens | place: China: Xizang | collected 2019
AATACAAAAATCTCCCTGCGCTCAAGACTGTAGGCTACAGGGAGATCTTTGATTATTTTGATGGCGTCCACTCAATGGAAACCGCAGTAGAGCTCATCAAGCGCAACTCCCGCCACTATGCCAAGAAGCAGCTCACTTATTGGGGAAGGGACAAAGAAATAGAGTGGAAGGATTTTTCCACTCTATAATATCTTTTATAATATTCTAGTTGCCCAATTCTGAAAGGAATTTGATTCTGATGAGCCTTACCTCTTCCTCTGTGTAGTCTGGGCCAAGGGCTTTCATGGCTTCATTTACAGAGTCTGAAGTTGCCTCTTCCTTGAAGTATTCGTATATCTCGTCAACCTTGTCTTCATCTATTATCATACGGATGTAGTAGTCTATGTTTATTTTGGTGCCGGCCCCTACGATGGCCTCAAGCTCATCATAAACCTGTTCAAGTTCAAGGTTCTTGGCATCTGCAATCTCATCCAACGGAATCTTCTTGTCTACACTCTGGATGATGTATACCTTGTTGAGCGACTTGTTGGCTACAGATTTTACTACAAGGTCTGTTGGACGGTCAATCTCATTCTCCTCCACATATTTGGCAATAAGGGCTATGAACTCTTTTCCAAACTTGCGGGCTTTTCCTTCTCCTACGCCCTGACAGTTCTTGAGTTCCTCCAATGTGGTTGGATACATGATTGACATGTCTTCCAATGAAGGGTCTCCAAAGATTACGAATGCAGGAAGTTTGAGTTTCTTTGACAGTGAGTGCCTTACATCCTTGAGCATTGCAAGCAGTGCCGGGTCTCCTGCACCACCCTGATTCTTGCCGCTGCCTATTACAGGTGTATCGTCATCATCGTCTGTGTTGGCAAATACCCTGTCTTCTGTAAACATTACAGATTGCGGGTTGGCAAGGAACTCCATTCCTTTTTCAGTTGCTGAGATAAGGCCGTATTTTTCAACATCCTTGTACAGGTACTGCATTACAATGGCCTGACGGATGATGGCAAGCCAGAATTTGCTCTCTTTGCCAGGAAGTATGCCAAACCACTCCAGTTCGTTGTGGTTGTATGATTTGATGATGGAGTTCATTACTCCACCAAGTATGTTTGCAAGATGGTCTGCCTTGAAGTTCTCCTTTATGCCTGTAACCAGTTCAAGCACTGTTGTAAGATATTCCTTGCCATCAAACTGCTTTTTAGGGTACAGACAGTTGTCACAGTTGCCACAATTCTCTTGTGTGTATTGTTCTCCAAAATAGTTTAACAGCGTTTTGCGGCGGCACTGGTTTGACTCAGCGTATGCTATAGTGTCATTTATCAGCTGTTTGCCAATCTCCTGCTCAGCTACAGGCTTGCTTTGCATGAACTTCTCAAGTTTCTGTATATCCTTGTAACTGTAGAAGGTTATGCATTGACCCTCTCCTCCGTCACGGCCTGCGCGTCCTGTCTCCTGATAGTAGCCCTCAAGGCTCTTTGGAATGTTGTAATGGATTACAAATCTTACATCCGGTTTGTCAATGCCCATTCCAAATGCAATTGTAGCCACAATTACCTCTATCTCCTCCATAAGGAAAAGGTCCTGGTTGCCTGAACGGGTAGCTGCATCCAATCCTGCGTGGTAAGGGCGGGCCTTGATGCCGTTTACATTAAGCAGTTCTGCAAGCTCCTCCACCTTCTTGCGGCTGAGGCAGTAGATGATACCGGATTTTCCGGGGTTGGCTTTTATGAATTTGATGATCTCCTTCTCGGTGTTCACCTTAGGTCTCATTTCATAGTACAGGTTTTCCCTGTTGAATGAAGACTTGAACACTTTAGCCTCTGACATTCCAAGGTTCTTCTGGATATCTGACTGCACCTTAGGGGTTGCAGTTGCAGTAAGGGCAATGATTGGAGCTTTTCCTATTTCATTTACTATTGGTTGTATCTTGCGGTATTCAGGACGGAAATCATGACCCCACTCAGAGATACAATGTGCTTCGTCAACTGCATAGAACGATATTTTGCATTGTCTGAGCAGCTGAATGTTCTCTTCTTTGGTAAGAGACTCCGGTGCTACATAAAGCAACTTGGTGACACCGCTTAGAAGATCGTCCTTCACCTCCTGAAGTTGGGTTTTATTGAGTGATGAGTTAAGGAAGTGTGCAATGCCGTCTTTGTTTGCCACAAACCCCCTGATTGCATCTACCTGATTTTTCATGAGTGCGATCAGCGGAGAGATAACAATGGCAGTACCTGGCATTACAAGAGCCGGCAACTGGTAGCACAAAGATTTGCCGCCACCTGTAGGCATAAGTACAAATGTATTGTTCCCTTCTATAAGGTGTCTTATTATTGCTTCCTGGTCTCCTTTGAAGGAGTCAAACCCGAAAAACTCTTTAAGTTTTCCGTGCAAGATTTCCGACGTTACCTGCATAGTATCACAAAATAAATAGGGTGAAGTCTCTTTTTTCGTTACCTTTGTGGCTCTAAGTTACCCATAAGTTTATTTTTTGCAAAATTTTTTTGTGGGAACAGGTAAATATTTGCCAAAACAGACTCGGCTCCGAGGATGTTTTGGATGGTAAAAAAAAATAGTATATTTGTCCACCTATATTTTTTACAGATGGCAAGAAAAACAAGAATTTTATCAACTACCCTTGCGGTAAGAAACTATTTCAACGGCTTCCTGCATAACCAGTCTATTGGTGGTATAGTGCTGGTAATCTGTGCAGCAATAGCCCTTTTGTGTGCAAATGTCCCTCAGCTGCATTTTGTGCAGGAACTTTGGGAAAAACACCTTTCCATTTCTATTGGTGCATTCTGTATGGACATGACACTTGAACAGTGGATCAATGATGCCCTCATGGCAGTGTTTTTCTTTGTGGTTGGTCTTGAGATAAAGAGGGAAATGATGGTTGGAGAGCTCTCTTCCTTCAAACATGCGGCACTTCCAATCTTTGCTGCAGTTGGAGGAATGGTTGTTCCGGCAATTATCTACACATGCTTCAACTATAATAATCCCGACAGTTTCGCGGGATGGGGAATCCCTATGGCAACCGATATTGCCTTTGCATTGGGAGTCCTCTCCCTACTTGGAAACAGGGCGCCTCTTGGTTTGAAGATTTTCCTTACTGCATTGGCAATAGTGGATGATTTGGGTGCAATCATTGTGTTGGCAATATTCTATCCTACGCATGCACTCCATTTTGACATGCTACTTTATGCGGCAATTGTGGTGTTGTGTCTCTTTGCACTCAACCGTTCAAGGGTAAACAAGCGCTGGCCTTACGGAATTTTGGGTATTGTGCTGTGGTATTTTGTCTTCGAGAGCGGTATTCATGCTACAATTTCAGGTGTAATCCTGGCTCTTACAATCCCTTCTAAGACTGTAATCAATGAGGTGAGGTTTTCTGTGGGCATGAAATATTGGTTGGATAAGTTCAAGGAGTACAGCAATAGCGAGGTTGAGGTTCTTGCCAATCCTGAGCAACAGCATATCATCCATCAGATAGGTGCAAGTGCAAGGAATATGAATCCTCTGATGCACAGGTTCGAGGCGAGTCTCCATCCTTGGGTAACATTCTTTATCATGCCTGTTTTTGCGCTCGCAAATGCAGGGGTGGGAATATCGGGAGAATTGTTCTCATTGCCTATCCCTTCAGTGGCGTTGGGTATCTTCTTTGGATTGCTTTGCGGAAAGCCCATTGGTATCTTCCTGTTCAGTTTTATTGCAGTGAAGAGCCGTATTGCAGAGCTTCCGGCCGGTACAAGGTGGATACAGATATTTGCTTTGGGAATAATTGCAGGTATAGGATTTACAATGTCAATTTTTGTTGATGGCCTGGCTTTTGCAGACCAGCAGCTGATAAATATTGGAAAGGTGGCTATTTTGTGCACCTCTCTGGTGGCGGCAATCGTGGGCTGCGCAGCCGTTTATTTGACATCGGGAGAAAAGAAGAAATAATAACTTAAAACAATAAAAAAAGATGAAAGTATTTAAATTTTTGGTGGCAGGAGTTGTGGCAGGTACAATGCTTGCTTCTTGTGGAGGATCGCAGCCTCCTATTGAGAGTGTAACTAAGGCTGAGCTTGATTCAGTGAGTTATGCAGTTGGTGTAAGTTTGGCAAGAATGATTACAGATGCAAGCTTGGAGGGTCTTAATTATGCAGAGGTTAAGAAAGCTATGGTAGAGGTGTCTAAAGGTGAGAAGACCTATATTGATGCTTATCAGGCTAATGAGGTAATCAACAATTACTTGCAGAAAGTGCAGATGGCTATGGGTGCGCAGAGAGAGAAAGAGGAGGCTGAATTTATGGCTCAGAACAAAACAAAAGAGGGTGTTCAGGAGACTGCCAGCGGTTTGCAGTACAAGATTGAGAATCCTGGTAACGAGTTGAGAGCTACTGCAAAGGATACAGTTGAGGTGAACTACAAAGGTACCTTGCTTAACGGTAAAGTTTTTGACTCATCTTACGAGAGAGGTGAGACTGTAAAATTCCCATTGAACAGAGTTATCCCTGGCTGGACTGAAGGTATGCAGCTTGTTGGAGAGGGTGGAAAGATCACTTTGTGGGTTCCATTCAGCTTGGGTTATGGCGCAAACGCTGTAAGCGCAGACCTTCCTGCTTATTCTACTCTAGTATTTGAGGTTGAGTTGGTGAAAGTTTTCAAGGCTCAGGAGAAGAAGAAAAAATAAATAACATTAAGTATGGCAATGGATATTAAGTGCAAGCTGCTGGACAAGCTGGCAGTGCAGAGCGGTACAAGTGCAAGGGGCCCTTGGAGCAAACAGGATTTCATTGTTGAGACCCTGGAGCAGTATCCGAGAAAGATCTGCATGAATGTGTGGGGACAGGATAAAGTGAACGAGTTGCAGGGGTTCAATCCTGGTGAGATGCTTACTGTTTCCATCAATATTGAGTCCAGAGAGTTCAATGGCAGATGGTATACAGATGTGCGTGCCTGGAAAATTCAGAGAGAGGGCGCTGCAGAGCCTCAGATGGCTCCTCAGGCTGATCCTTTCATGAGTGTATCTGCTTCTGAGGCAGAGGATGATGGCGGGGATTTGCCGTTCTAGAAAATAAAATAAGGCATTAAGGCCGGTTTCCAGTTTGGGATTGCTCAAAATTGGGGACCGGTCTTTATTTTTTTTAGTATATTTGCATCCTGTAAAAGGGAAATTGGTTAATGACAAATAATAAAAAAATGTTGCTGTGGGGAAGTGTGGCAGTGCTGATTCTTGCAACAGCAACGGTTTTTCTTTTTTTGAACCTTTCGGGTAGCTGGAAAAAGGGAAGCTTTGAGGTAAGTGAGGGCGAAACAACAGTTTATCATGGAATTCCAAGTGATGCTGTTGCAGTGTTGGACTTCAAGCATTTTGGAGAGTATGCCTCCATGGTGCGTGATACTGCTTCTTTTGTGTACGGTATGCCGGATGCCGGTAGCGGCCTGGTGCAGCTGCAGGAGCGTTTTGCCCATATGGAACAGCTACAGAATGCTCCTCTGGCTTTTTCTATGCACTATTCTGCAAAGAACAGTGTCTCTTTCCTACAGGTGATGAAATTGGATGAGAATGCTGCGGCTGAGATTGTTGGGCTGTTGCAGGAGTTGGCCAAATCCAAAAGGAAATACAACGGGGTAACAGTGTATTCTGTGTGTTCGGATGCTGTAGCTGCAGTATATGGGAATCTGTTTCTGGCCAGTTCTTCATCTTATGTTCTGGAGAGTTCGATAAGGCATCTGGAGAATACAACATCTGTTCTCGATAAGAGGGAATTTGAAAAATTGCTTAAAGGCAATGGTATTTCTTCTGCAATCTACATTAATCATAATCAGATAGGAAAATTCTTCTCCGGAGTAATTGAGAGAGGCTTTTTGGGGTATTCGGATTTTGTGATGAAGTTTGCCTCATGGAGCTGTATGAGGATGTCGTGCCAGCCTGGTGAATTGCAGCTTATGGGTGTGCTTGACAATTTTTCTGATGAGGGAAGATTCTCCAATGTGTACGGGCAGCAGGTGGTTAAAAAGAGTCTTATGGGAAGAATCCTTCCTGCATCAACACTTTTTGCTGTTTCTATGCCACAATCCAATATGCATGAATATCTGAAGCACCACAACCTTTATCTTGAAATGCAGAAAAAGACAGGAACCTTTGCCCTTAAGCAGAGGGCAGCCAAGGGGGAGAATGCCATTTCTCCAAGGGAATGGGTGGACTCTTTGGCCATTGAGGAGTTGGTGAGTGCATATTGCAAGTTTGGTGAGAAATGTGAGTGGGTTACAGCCATTAGGGAGAAGCAGCAGTTTGGCCTTAACAATATGATATCGTCTGTAGTGGACAGGGATAAGGCTCCCGCGGTAGAGCCATTCAAGTACAAAGGGTATCTGGCATCGGTCTTTGGTGATCTGTTCTCCCATTGCAGTGAGGAGTATTTCTGTAAGGTTGGCGCATGGACTGTCCTTGGTCCAAAAAATGTTGTAGATGACTTTGCCAATGGAAGTGCAACATTCTTCAATCTTGAGGATTATATGAACCAGACTCCTGCTAAAGGTGACATTGCAGCTGAGACTTCGCTCAAGCTTGTTGCAAATGTGAAAGAGGCCGGCGATTCAATTCTGCAGGTGTTCAAGCCTTATTACAGGGGGGCGTTTGAGAGGCAGATGGCAACTGCCAATTTTGAGTTTGTAACAGCAGACATTTTCTTTGCAGAGGGAGAACCCCAGATAAGGGCAACATTGTACTCGTCTGTGCTTGAGAAACTTCCTCAAGCTCCTGAGCGTGGTGAGGGTGAGGAGATGGCGTTCAAGATTGACAGTACCGTAACTGTTCCAGCAGGACCGTTTGAGGTTAAGGATGCTACAAAGAAGAGCCAGGCATACCTTGAGCAGCTTCCTAATATGAGGTTGAGGTATATGGATGCAAACAAGAAAGGTGTATGGGCTATACCTTTCGATACTCCTATATGTGGATATGTAGAGCAGATAGATCTTTATGCCAATGGAAGACTTCAGATGCTTTTTGCTTCGGAGGACAAACTTTATCTGCTTGACAGACTTGGACGGTTTGTGAACGGATATCCTGCAAAACTTCCTAAGAAAGCGGTATTGGGGCCTAAGTTGCTTAAGAATGTTAATGGTATAAGATACTCGGTTCTTGTTCTGAATGAAGACAATACAGTTTCGTGGTACGACGTTTCGGGCAAACCGGTACAGGGGAGCACGGATATTGTAGCACCGGAGTTCATTAAGGAGCTTCCGGAATTCCTCAAGCTTGGCGGTAAAAGATATTGGGTATTGAGGGCTCCTTCCCAGCTGTTGCTGTACACTATAGACGGCAAGAGGGTGGAGATGCACGACAAGAAAAAGAAAATAGAGAGAAGCTCTGAGATAACGTTGTTGGAGGACGGAAACCTTAAGGTTATGTGTACCGACGGTAAAGAGTATTCTTGGAACATTGCCACAGGCAAGACAAAAAAATTGTAATTGATGGAAGGTTTTATAACATTTTTGTTCTTTCTGGTGCTTTTTGGATGGATTATGGGAAAACTCTTCCCGATAATTCTTGCATGGGTGATAAAGAGGAAACTCAAGAAGGGACAGATGAATGGCGGGTTTACAGGCTTTGGGTGGAACAGCGGTAGCGGTTTTACCGGGTTTGGCGGTTTTCAGCAGCAGGAGCCCCATGAACAGAAAAAACAGGAAGGAAAAGTAATTATATCGGATATTCCCAAACAGGAAAAGGTGATAGACAAGGAGATTGGGGAGTATGTTGATTTTGAAGAGAAATAATGGAAGATTTTAAAAGATTATTGGCGTACGCTAAGCCGTACAAGAGGTTTTGGCCAGGATATCTGATCCTGTCTATCCTATCTGTGATTTTTGGAGTTGTCAACTATGCCCTCATAGATCCGCTCCTTACAGTGCTGTTCCAGCCCCAGACAATGGATGTGCAGCTTGTTAAGCCAGCTTTTTCATTGGATCCTGCATATTTTGAGCAGATATTCTCATATTGGCTTACCAAAGTGATGACCGGCAACGGAATGCTTAAGGGACTGATGTTCGTGTGTGCGTTCTTTATAGTGGCGTCACTGCTCTCAAACATTACAAGGTATCTTTCCCAGAGAATCCTTGTGAATATGAGAACATATATTATGCAGAACATAAGAAGGGATCTGTTCAAGAAGATATCAAATCTGCATGTGGGTTATTTCCACAACCAGAAGAAGGGTGATATCCTCTCTTCAATTTCAAATGATGTTACAGAGGTGCAGAATGGAGTTGCGGACAGTTTCCATGTTATTTTCAGGGAACCGCTTCTGGTGCTTGGATTTTTGGGCGCCCTTTTCTATATGTCTCCAAAGCTTACTACGGTAACCCTTCTTACATTGCCGTTTTCTGCACTTGTAATAGGAAAGATCAGCCGTTCCCTAAAACGTAAGGCTGCAGATACACAGTCTTTGATGGGTAGGATTGTGAGCCATTTTGAGGAGGCTATTTCTGGCGTAAGAATCATTAAGGCGTTCAATGCGCAGAAATATGTCAGGGAGAATTTTGAGCAGACCAACGAGAGTCACAAGAGGAGCAGCAGAAATATGTTCAACAAGCAGGAGATGGCATCTCCACTTTCCGAGTTCCTTGGAATTACAGTGGCCGCTTCTGTGCTGTTCTATGGCGGATGGTTACAGTTGAGGGGTGAACTTGGGATGGATATGCCGGCGTTCGTAGTGTATATCGGTTTCTACTGGAGGGTGCTTGAGCCAGCCAAGGCTATGTCAAAGGCTTATGCCAATATACAGAGAGGTATGGTTTCTGGAAGGAGGCTGTTTGCTATTCTGGATGTGGAGAATCCTATTGTTGAGAAGAAGGATGCAGTGGAGCTTAAAGGTTTCAACGGCAGCATTGAGTTCAAGGATGTGAATTTTGCATATGCTCAGGAACCTGTACTGAAAAATATCAATCTTGAGATTCCTAAAGGGAAGATGGTGGCAATTGTTGGACCGTCGGGAGGAGGAAAGTCAACTATGGCTGATCTTTTGCCTAGATTCTATGATATTACTGATGGCCAGATTCTGTTGGATGGCAGGAATATTAAGGATTATACTTTGGAGAGCCTTATCTCTGTGATGGGTATTGTTACTCAGGAGGCTGTCCTGTTCAATGATACTGTGTACAACAATATTGCCTTTGGTATGGAGAATGTGACTCAGGAGGATGTGGAGAGGGCTGCCAAAATTGCCAATGCCCATGATTTTGTGATGCAGATGGAGCAGGGGTACCAGACCAATATCGGAGATAGGGGTGCCAAGCTGTCGGGAGGACAGAGACAGAGACTTTCAATTGCCCGTGCGGTGCTGAAGAATCCTCCTATCCTGATCCTTGATGAGGCTACTTCTGCGCTGGATACTGAGAGTGAGAGACTGGTGCAGGATGCTCTTACTAACCTGATGAAGAACAGAACCTCAATTGTGATTGCACACAGGTTGTCTACTATCAGGAATGCGGATGAGATTGTGGTGCTTAAGGAGGGTGAGATTATTGAGAGGGGTACTCATGACACACTTATTGGTGCTGGAGGACTTTATTCCAATCTGTGCCAATTGCAGAATTACAAATAGAAACTAAACCTACAAAATACTTATTTATTAAACCTTACACATTATGGAAAGATCTTTGAACAAAATTCTGGAGGCGAGCTTCAAAAAAAATTGGAACAGCCCGGCACTTTCGGATTTTAAAGGAGTCACTCTGTACTACAGAGATGTTGCAAGGCGAATTGAGAAACTTCATATTATATTCAAGACTTGCGGAGTTGAGAAGGGTGACAAGATTGCCATCTGTTCAAGAAACCAGGCTAACTGGGGTGTAGTATTTCTTGCTTGTATCACTTATGGTGCTGTACCTGTTCCTATTCTGCATGAGTTCAAACCTGGTAATGTACACCATATTGTAAACCATTCTGATTCCAGAGTGCTGTTTGTTGGTGATATGGTATGGGAGAACTTGGCTGAGAGCGAGATGCCGGATTTGGAGGCTATTATCCAAATTAACGATTTCTCACTTCTTTGTTCAAGAAATGAGCATATTACAGAGACAAGAGAGCATCTTAACGAGATGTTCGGAAGGAAATATCCAAAGAGTTTTGGTCCGGAGGACTTGAACTATTACCAAGAGGAGAGTCCGGACCAGCTTGCTATGATCAACTATACAAGCGGTACTTCAGGTTTTTCAAAAGGTGTTATGATTCCTTACAGGGCGCTGCTTTCAAATGTGCTGTTCGGTCAGGAGGTTGTTCCTATGATCAACAATAAGAGCAATGTGGTTTCCATGTTGCCTACAGCGCATATGTACGGAATGATGTTTGAGTTCCTTTTTGAGATGACAGTGGGTGCTCATGTGCATTTCCTTACCAGAATCCCTAGCCCGAGAATCATCATGGAGGCATTTGCTACCATCCAGCCAGATGTTATTATCTCGGTTCCACTTATCATTGAAAAAATTTACAAGCAGAAACTTCAGCCTATATTGAACAAGACCAGCATGAAGGTGCTTTTGAACCTTCCGTTCATTGACCAGATGTTGCAGGAGAAAATGAAGAATGAGCTTGTAAAGACATTTGGCGGCAAGTTCTACGAGATTATTGTTGGAGGTGCAGCTTTCAATAAGGAAGCAGATGAGTTCTTCAATAAGATAGGCTTCCCTTATACTGTAGGATATGGTATGACCGAGTGTGCTCCAATCATTTCATATGCGGCGTGGGATAAGGCGAAACTTTTCTCTTGCGGTAAACCTGCACCTAGAATGGAGGTGAGGATTGCTTCTGCAGATCCTGTAAATATCCCTGGAGAGATTCAGGTTAGAGGCGCAAACGTAATGTTGGGATATTATAAGAATGAGGAGGCTACAGCCGAGTCATTTACTGAGGACGGATGGATGAGGACAGGAGATATGGGTGTGATTGATGAGGATGGCTACCTGTTCATTAAGGGAAGGTGCAAGAGTATGATTCTTGGTCCTTCAGGCCAGAATATTTATCCTGAGGAGATAGAGAGTGCAATCAATACTATGCCTTATGTCATTGAATCGTTGGTTATTGATTCTAACGGCAAACTTGTTGCTCTTATTTATCCCGATATGGAATTGGCTGGTAAGGATGGTATGGACAAGGCTGCCGTGCTGAAAAAGATGGAGGAGAATATTGCTGCAGTTAATGTGGATATGCCTAACTACTCCAAGATTGCAGGTGTGAAACTTGTTCCTGAGGAGTTTGAGAAGACTCCTAAGAAGAGCATCAAGCGTTATATGTATCAAAACAGCTAAAAGATGGATTCAAAACAGCTTCAGTTTGACAAGAGTTATTTGAAGATGGCCGGTATTTGGGCACAGAATTCCTATTGTGCCCGAAGACAGGTGGGTGCACTGATTGTTAAAGACAGGAGCATAATTTCTGACGGTTACAACGGAACCCCAAGTGGCTTTGAGAATGTTTGCGAGGATGAGCAAGGGTGTACAAAGCCCTATGTCCTGCATGCGGAGGCAAATGCCATAACCAAGATGGCCAAATCTAACAACAGCAGTGCCGGTGCTACTTTGTATGTTACCGCAGCCCCTTGTATGGAGTGCTCCAAACTTATTATCCAGGCAGGAATTGTAAGGGTTGTGTATAGGGATGCATACAGGCTTACAGATGGCATTGAGCTTTTGCAGAGGGCTGGAGTTATTGTTGAACAGATAGATGCCTTACAGTTGGAGGAGGCTGGTGAGTAGTGGAGATGGACGAGAAGAAAAGGAGACGGCTTTCGCTGGTAATGTGGGCGGTAATGTTTTTGCTGATTTGCGGATTGTACGTTGGTCAGCTTGGAACTGGCCGTCGCGAGCTTAAGGTGAAGAGCCATAAATGGGACAAACTTATACTTGTACTGGAGCAGATAGAGCGGAATTATGTGGATTCGGTTGCATATGGAGATCTTGTGGAGAAAATCCTTCCCCATGTGATGGAAAATCTCGATCCGCACTCTGTATATCTTCCTCCGGTAGAGCTTGAGGCTGCGGATGAGTCTCTGGAAGGTAATTTCAGCGGCATTGGCATACAGTTCAATGTGCCGGCAGATACTGCAGTTGTAATTAGTGTAATTGCGGGTGGTCCATCGGAGAAGGCTGGATTGCTGTCGGGAGACAGAATTGTTAAGATAGATGGTGAGATTGTGGCTGGAGTGAAGCTTAACCAGGATTCTCTTGTGAAGAAACTGAAAGGGCCCAGGGGTACCAAGGTGAATGTTGAGGTTAAGAGAGACGATCTGGCAGAGCTCATTCCGTTTGAGATTACCAGGGACAGGATTCCGGTAAAGAGTGTGGATGTGGCCCTCAAACTGGATGAAGGATTGGGTTATGTGAAGCTTTCAAAGTTCAGCAAGACCACCTACGATGAGTTTATGATGGCAGTTGCCTCGTTGAAAATTGAGGGAATTGATACCCTTGTTGTGGATCTAAGAGACAACTCGGGCGGTTATCTTGGCCAGGCGTTGCTCCTTTCCAATGAGTTCCTTAAAAAGGGTGATGCCATAGTGTATATGGAGGGAAAGAACAGAAAGAGGGAAGAGTTCAAGGCTGATGGCCGGGGATTGTGTCAGGATATGGAGCTGTATGTGCTCATCAATGAGAATTCCGCATCCTCTTCCGAGATTTTTGCAGGAGCGCTTCAGGATAACGACAGGGCTACAATTGTAGGACGCCGTTCTTATGGCAAGGGACTTGTTCAGGAACCGGTATATTTCTCCGACAAGTCTGGCATAAGGCTCACAGTGGCAAGATATTATACCCCAACCGGAAGGTGTATACAGAAACCTTACGGTGAAGATTACGGAATGGATATAGTTGAGCGCTACAGGCATGGCGAGATGTTTTCGGCCGACAGCATAAAGAAGGTTGATTCTTTGAAGTATGTGACTCCAAAAGGGAAGGTTGTATATGGTGGAGGAGGTATTATTCCCGACATTTTTGTGCCGGTTGACACCGTAGGAGTTACAGATTTCCTTATAGCCTGCAACAGGAAAAGCCTTATTGTGAAATATAGCAACAATTTGGCAGACCAGTACAGGAAGCAGCTGAGGAAGGTGGAGACCTTTGAAGATATGGAGAAGCTGGTGGCTTCAATTGATTTGGAGGGGGGATTCCTCGCTTTTGCGAGAAAAAACGGTGTAGTGCCGGCAAGAGGTGAGTGGAATGAATCAAAAGAGATTGTCCTGCTGCAGTTGAGTGGCCTTTTGGGCAGATATACTGTATTGGATGACAATGCTTTCTATGCGTATATCCTTAGGATAGACAACGTGATTGACAAAGTGAAACAGTTGAGAACAGAAAAACAAATACAATAAATTACATTAGTTATGGCAAAACTTATTGGAATGGCTGCAGACCATGCAGGCTATGAGCTTAAAGAGGCTTTGAAACCCCTTTTGAACGAGTTGGGTTATGAGGTTAAGGATTTTGGAACCCATTCAACAGAGAGTATGGACTACCCGGATGTAGCTCACCCGCTTGCAGAGGCTGTAGAGAAAGGTGAGGTTTGTTGCGGTGTTGCAATGTGCGGTTCAGCAAACGGTATTTCAATGTCTTTGAACAAGCACCAGGGTGTAAGGGCAGCTATATGCTGGAATCCTGAGCTTGCCGCTTTGGCAAGACAGCACAATGATGCCAATATTCTTTCGTTGCCTGCAAGATTCATCCCTCTTGAGATGGCTCAGGAGATTGTGAAGGCATTTTTTGCAGCAGAGTTTGAGGGTGGTAGACACCTCAGAAGAGTGGAGAAAATTGCCTGCAAATAATTGATGAGCGAGTTTTTGACAATAGACAAGGATAATCTTCTGCTCCTTGGTGAGAATATTGATGATTATCCGGGGGGTGTTGTACTCCCTATTGACAAGCCTTACAGGTGGACATCTGCGGATGTGGTGAGAAAGGTGAAGTTCATTGCCCAGAAACATTTCCATAAGAGGAACTTGAAGGTTGGCCATGCCGGAACACTGGATCCGCTGGCAACAGGAGTGCTGTTAGTATGTTTGGGCAAGGCTACCAAGCAGGCAGAGGCCCTTCAGGCGCAGCAGAAGGAGTATATTGCGCATATTGAGCTTGGTGCAACTACCCCTTGTTGCGATATGGAGAAGGAAATTGACCGGAGATACCCTTTTGAGCATATTACCAGGGAGATGGTGGAGAAGGCGGTTGCCGGATTCATAGGAGAGCAGGATCAGATTCCCCCTGTTTTTTCAGCCAAACTTATAGACGGAACCCGTGCTTATGAGATGGCCCGTGCAGGAGAGGAGGTGGTTATGAAGCCTTCCAGAATTACCATATATGATATGGAGATTGTGGAGTTTGAACTTCCTAAGCTTGTTTTGAGGGTAAAGTGCAGTAAAGGTACATACATCCGCTCCATAGCCAGAGATATGGGAGTGGCATTGGGCAGCGGAGGATATCTTACTGGATTGGAAAGGACACTGTCGGGAGGATTCTCGGTTGCAAAATGTCTGAAAATGGATGATTTGGCGGAGATTATGAAAAAATAGGAGAAAAAATGGGGAAAATGAAACATTCCCTGTTTTTTTTCGTATAACTATTACTTTTGACTTTTTTATACAAAGAATAATATGAAATTATCACAATTCAATTTTCCCCTTACAATAGAGCAGATTGCAAAATATCCTGCAAAGTTCAGGGATGAATCAAGATTGTTGGTGCTTCATAAGGCTACCGGCGAGATTGAACACAAGCAGTTTAAGGATATCATCAATTATGTTGAGGCAGGAGATACTTTTGTATTCAATGATACCAAAGTGTTCAAGGC
>JAEIGA010009378.1_pt1 | contig 14808 bp, 12 predicted proteins | sample 9270691 | NCBI WGS metagenome assembly JAEIGA01 (sample SAMN17057246, study PRJNA624740) | gut metagenome | biome: biome; isolation source: fecal sample | host: Bos grunniens | place: China: Xizang | collected 2019
ATGGTGTCATGTTGGTTGAGTATTGGCTCGATTCGATGAATAATCAAATTTATGTTAATGAGCAGAATTTGGATTCAAATGAATATATATAAAAAACGAGTAGGAAGTAGGGTGTTCAATGCAATTGTGTAAGCCCAATTAATCGTAAGAAAAGGTCTAGGGGCAACTTACACCATAGGCATTAAACTGGCCACCACGTTCCTAAGACACAAAAAAGGTATTTCGATTTAAAATCGAAATACCTTTTCTTATACTGCTATTGTTGATTCTCATCTTTAGTATCTAAAGATGCGGCTATTTGCCCTAGCTCTCCTTTGAGATTATGCTTTCCAGAATAATTATTAATAACATCAACTAAATCAAGACCTGTCGTTTCTTTTAATGAAGCTTGCAGCGAGGTCATTGTCCCTAAAACCGCACCTGTAAGATTTTGAACTCCGCCACCATTGCCGTTGCCCGTATCAATAATTTTGATGCTTTCCACATTTGCAAGCGGTGCAGCCACCTTCTCTGCATATTGCGGTAAAATACTTAAAATCATTTCTAGTTTGGCTGCTTCTCCATACTTCTCGAATGCTTTCGCTTTTTCTTCTTGAGCAGAAGCTTCCGCTAGACCAATTTCACGAATGACATGCGCTTCTGCACGCCCCTTCGCTTCTACTGCAGATGCTTCTGCTATACCGTCTATCTTCACTTTCTCAGCATGTGCCTTCGCTTGTGTCGTTACTTCATATTGACGTGCTTCCGCCTCTAGTTCTGCCTTACGCTTCAATGCTTCTGCTTGCTTTTCTAGAGCATATGCATCAGAGTCAGCCTTTAAGTTAATATCTGCTTGATATTGGCGTTGACGTCTTTCCGATTCTTTTTCCTGTAATTCAATTTGCTTTTGACGCTCAACAATTTCAATCTGCATTTCCTGCTCTTTTACTTGCTGGGCGACTTTTGCTTTTTGCAGGTCATATGCCATGTCAGCTTCTGCTTTGGCACTGTCCTGCTCCTTTTTGAACTCAGACATTTTCAATTGATTATATTTGCTTGCTTCTGCCACTTGCGTATCTCTTTCTAGCTCCGCACGCTTCGCTTCCTGCTCATTTTTCGCTGTTTCAATACGACTTTCTCTTTGAGCAATTGATTCAGCAATTTCAGCTTCCTTTTGTACTTCCGCAATTCGATGACGTGATTGATATTCTAAATATTTATCAACATCAATGTAGTCTTTTACGTTAAAGGAACGAATTTCGAAGCCTAGCTTATTCAAATCCGGCTCTGCTACACTTTTCACTTGCCTTGAAAAAGCTTCACGATCACTATAAGCATCCTCCACTGTCATTGAGCCTAAAATAGCACGTAAATGTCCGTCCAAAATTGATGTAATTTCAGCAGAAACATCATCTTGGCTTTTGCCCATAAAATTTTCAGAAGCTGTCGCAATCATGCTTAAATCACTGCCTACCTTTACAACAGCATTACTGATTGCCCCCAATCGAACCTTTTGCTTCGTATATACTTCATTCGCTTTTACAGTCAGGGCATAAGTTGTTAACGTCATGCGCTGGGATTGCTGAATGAATGGAAGAACTAAAGTTCCGCCCCCGCTTACCACTTTAATTTTTCTTCCTCCACCAAGATCACAAACGCTCACTCCTGATCCAAGCATGCTCCCCGTTACAATTAGCGCTTCCTCTGAACCTACTGTTACATATCTACTAATAATGAATGATACAAGTCCTATAATTAATACTGCCAAACCGATTAATAACCAAACTGTCATCGATAATTCCATTTAAAAACCTCCTGATTTGCTAATGTTAGAATAATCAAAATCTTTATCATATTTAACGACATAAAAGATTTGATCCTCTACTTCAATTATGAGTGCCCGCTCCCCTTGGTCAATGTGTTTCCCATCGTAGCTTTTCGCTGTTCTTGTTACAATTCCTAATCCTGTAGTAACCGTCACTTCTCCAACTGAATCAGCTGGGATACTCAATGTGACTTCCCCAACCTCACCCTGCATATCTTCAATCTTAAAGGCAGTTGAGCTCTCCATTCTGGATAATGGTATAAAGACAAAAATATTTAATACGATGGTTAGAGCTAGTGAGATAAGAGCTGCCAAAGTGATGACCATTACTGTCGAAAAGGAAGTGTAATTTAAAATAATATAACCAAACACAGCTGCTACTCCAGTGAAACATAGAGCAGTTGTTAAATTGAAGATTTCACTATCTAAGCCAAGTGCGATATCAAAAACTCCACCTAACAATAGATTGGCGAATAAAATAATGAGGGTAACAATAAAAATCGTAATGAATATGGTACTAAGAGACATCGTCCTCCCTCCTCTACATAAAATTTTTGAAGCATCTGGTTTAAGATGTACAGCTACTTCAGAGCATCGTTTTCTTAATTGGATATAATTAATTTACGAATAAATTAACCAAAAGTTTCAGAAATTAGAAAAAATTAACCACTAATCTTCTCAACTAAACTTTCATCATTATTTTTGAAACAAAATCAAGATACATTCGTATTGTTTATTAATAGTTACCAGTCTACGGCCATTAAAGGTCTAGCACTTATACAAAAGACTTAAAATTGGCTACCACTTCAATGCTACCACTTCGTTGCCGATTTATATACTTTCTTAATAGTACAAGGGATTTTTTATCTACCTTTTATATAAATTACAGATGCGAGGGTGATATATTAATGGATACATTGCTGAATATTTTCCTAGAAAACGATAGTGAATTAAAGAAGGCATTTAGATGGGAGCAAAACATTGTTAAGAAAAACGCGGCCTTTCAGATGGCAGTTAATAATCAACAGGTTGATATCAGGCAGATAAAGGAGGCGATTGATTATATGAAAGAGAATACCTCTTCTTTTTCATATTTTCGCCATTGCCTTTTCCCCCTCGCTGCTCTTATGATTGCACAAAAAAAAGGACATCAATTATTCGACCTGACCTTACAATATTATGAAAATCTGAAAGAAGAGAAATTTAATCGTTCGCCATTTTTGCCTTATGTAGCTTTTTTTCTGGCTTCAGAAGTTCAGCCAACAGAAGCAGGGAAGACAATTGAAAAAGCAGCACAAATTTATAAAGTTATGAAGGAAAAAAATTTTTGGCTAACTTCTGATGATGATTATATGCTCGCAATTCTTTTAGCCCACAGTAATATCGATCCTACACATGCAGCAAATGAAATGACCGAATGCTACCGATATTTAAATGAACGGGGCATACGTAAAGGGAATGCCTTACAGACGATGAGTCATATTCTCGTTTTAAGCAAGGAACCCGTCTATAAAAAATGCGACCGTCTTCTGGAATATCAACGACTATTGCATGAAGAGAAAATCAAACTTGATTCATACTCACGTTCTCTACTAGCTGTTCTATCCATTGTTGAGAGCAATGTCCAAGTAACAGTTAATAAAATCGTAAAAACCGACAGCACACTTGCATCCACAAAAGGTTTTGGAAACTGGAGCTTGGGCCGTGGGGGCAGAAATATGTTCAGTATCGCTCTTACATTATCTGAGGATATACAAAAAGTCCCAGCAGACACTTTACAGGCAACCGTCCAAAACAGCATTCAAAGTCTACTTCTTGCTCAGCAGGCAGTCATGATGGCTGGAATAGTAGCCATATCAAGCACCAGTGCCTCTTCAGATTGAAAATTGCTCAATTTTTGTTTATCCGATTGGTTTTCGGAAGGGAAGAAAATGAATAAAATTTTATTGGCGGATTTGTCGGCTAAGTGGATTACTCCTACCTGTATTATTAGATGCTTGGAATGGCTCAATTTTATCTTTGTTAGGATTTATGATCTTAGCATATGAATTTTATAAAACGTTTCAAATTAAAGGTTAATTGCTGGAACACCCTAGAAATCAACATCGAAATATTACACAGCATCTTGAAAAAACGTCAGAGAAAAATTCTCTAGACGTTTTTTTGTTATGAACCTACCAAAAACTGAACCATTCTAATCAGAGACTGTCTTTTATTTTCTTGATTTTTATCAAGATTTGATTTTTATGACCTTTGTATATTCGTTTAAACACATAATACAAACCGAATAAAAAGATGACCATTACAGCTAGCATATATAGATTGATATCGGCGGATAATAAGCCAGCCGGTATGAGTGCCAATACGAAAAAGTAAATGAAATTACCTAATGCTGTTGCAAGTACAAACGGTTTATAGTAAACGGAGCTTAAACCAGCTAAAATATTGATAAAGCTTGTAGGTACAAACGGAAATACACGCGCCTGAAAAACATACTTAAAAGCATTCTGTTCTATTTTCTCGATATGTTCAGGGTTAAAACGCTTGATAACCTTATTTTTGAAAATGAAACGGACGCAAACACAAATAATATATGCTGCCGCTACACTAGTGAACCAGCTCCATAAAAAACCTTGTAAAAAACCGAATAATGCTAAATTAATAGTAATAACTAATATTAAAGGAATAATTGTAAACGAATTTTGGATAATCATAATCAGTAGCATAAACAGGTAGGCATATAACATATTTCCTTCAAGTATTGATCTGACATATCGAACATTTCCATCTAGCACTGCATTGAAAAGCGGACTATCTCGCAGAATACAGAGTACTGTAAGAATGACTAACAATACTATCCCTGTAATTAATGCCCGTCTCAGCCTACTTCTCTCTTTCTTCTTTCTTTCTATCATACAAATCACCTACCTGATATTTTGGAGGAAGGCCGTTTTAAAGGAAAAACCGTTACCAGTCCTTTTTCATTTTTGTATCCTACCATTGATTTTACTTCAATTAAAAGGAGCCATGCGGCAGATATAAGACAAGCTGAGTGGGAAATCCGCCCTTAGATTTCCTAGCCGGAATGTCTTATACTCCGATCATGGGAAGTATAAGGTTAGACAGCACTATGTAAGTTCTATTTAACCATTTTACCATTATATCCTTAAACCACCCTTTATGTTCTTCAGACACCATTACTTCTTTTCAATAGTAAAACGTACCACAGAATGAAAAATAAATAAAAGAAAATACTAATTTTATTAGTACAACTATATGTTTAATAAAAAGGAGTGAAAACTATGAGTGAAGATACTAAAAAAGTCATAATAATTGGAACAGGATTCGTTGGAACGGCTATCGCTTATTCAATCGTAAACCAAGGTATTGCAGAAGAATTGGTCTTAATTGATATAGATGCTGCTAAAGCTGAAGGTGAAGCAGCCGACCTTCGTCATGGTGTTCCTTTTGGTCCATCTCGCATCAAGGTGCGCGCAGGAGGATACGAGGAATGTAGTAACGCAGATGTTATTATTGTAACCGCCGGCGTTAATCAAAAACCTGGTGAAACAAGACTGGCACTTGTTGAAAGAAATGCAGCTATTATGAAGGACATCATTAAGAACATTATGGAATCTGGCTTTAACGGTATTCTTATTATAGCATCAAATCCAGTAGACATAATGACTTATATTGCTTGGAAGGAATCCGGCCTACCACACTCAAAAGTAATTGGCTCTGGTACAACTCTTGACACTGCCCGTCTACGCTCCGGTCTTTCAGAATACTTCAACGTCGATCCACGCAATATCCATACATACATTATGGGTGAGCATGGAGACACGGAATTCGCGACTTGGAGTCACGCAACCGTTGCTTCACAACCAATTGAAGAGTACATAAAGAAACATGGAGATAAGTATAAGATGGAGGATCTGGAACAAATTTTTATCGATACCCGAGATGCAGCCTACTACATTATTGAACGTAAAAAAGCGACTTATTTCGGCATCGGTATGTGTGTCGCGCGAATTGCCAAGGCTGTCTTGAATAATGAACGTGCTATTTTACCTGTAGGTGTTTATTTGAACGGTATATATGGCCAAACGGATGTATTCTCCAGTGCACCATCCGTTGTTTCTCGTAAGGGCATAGAAGAAATTATCGAGCTCGACTTAACAAAAGAAGAATTACAAAAGTTAAATCATTCTATCGGTGTCTTGAAAGAAACAATGAAGCCTGTATTATAGCTTTTATGCCCCTGTGTCAGGGGATTTTTTTATTCTAGCTAAATGAATTCTAGAGCACCGCCCCTTCTTACCTAAAGAGAATGCTCCTAAAATGATATTCTAGCCTAATTTATGATACGATTATCTATAAAGAGGGGGAATACATAGATGAATATAATACCACTTATAATTGCAATCTTAGCAGGGATTGTGTACGGTGCAGTACGATCTTATTTCCAGGATAAAAAAGAAAAACATACTAAAAAAAGATCTAACCCTTATTTAGAAAGTATCGTTGTATGTTTAGTTGTTTATTTGTTGATAAGTACTTTATTTTTTGCCCAATAAAATGGCGATTGTTCTTCGCTTCAAAATAAGCGTATAGAGGTCTCTCAAAAGTCTTTCGATGACTTTTGAGAGACCTCTATTCGATTCCGAATATTTCCAACGAATAAGTTAATCATATTCTTAATAAGGTAAGTCCTACTTGTAGATTATATAAATATAACAACTCAAGGAAGGATTCTAATGAAAAATTTAATCATCTCTAAAACGCTCCTATTTATTGCTATCGTTTTGTTTGTATCAGGATTTGAGAGTATTTTTGGAAAAGAAAACTCTTTAGTCGGAGTAGCAATTGTAATCGGGATACTTATGTACCTAGATCGTGATTTAACAGTACACCCTTGGAAAAACTTCTTAGGGCTTTTAAGTGTAAACTTGCTACAAGGGGTTTTTGCATACATAGCAGTAAATAATCTTTGGTTTGCTATTCCTTTAAACTTTATTGCTTTATTTATTGTCGGCTTCTTCTTTACTTTCAACTTAAAAAATCCGCTCTCCACCATATTTGGTTTGCAATATATATTTATGCTAGCTACACCCGTCACTTCAAATGAGCTACCTTTACGACTATTAGGACTAGCTTCTGGTGCCCTTATCATTATACTTTCACAATTGCTCTTTAATAAAAATAAACTAGCTAAAGAAGGAAATAAACATATTTCTCAAATGTGCCAAAATCTCATTGAAAAACTAGAGAAAATAACTATAAACGAAGACAGCTCCGAAAGCAATCAAGCCATCAACACATCAATCAAGCATTTAAGAGAGGTTATATATGACAATCGCATTAAAGGTTACTACCTTTCGAATGATGGAAGACTAAGGTTAAAGGTTTCAGTTTGTCTTGAGAAAATATTTTTATTGATCGAACAACTACCCGAGAAAAGTTACAAGACTGAATTGATTCCTCAGGTTATTAAAGAATTGCAAAAATTGAATGATTTTGCATTAAAGGATGATGTGCAAGCTAGTGATTTAAGTGCGCTCTCTTCTCTCCAAAAAAAACACGATAGCATACTAATATACAAGCTAATTAAGAATTTCCAGCTACTATACATCATCTTGCAAGAACTAAAAACAGGATCAAAAGAGGAATTAAACAAGATTGATTCTCAAATTGACATTCCTATCACATACAAAAGCTCTTATCAGTTATTCACCAGTATCGATCGGAATTCTGTCCGTTTCACCTATGCCATCCGCTTAGGTGTGCTTATTACCCTTGCAGCATTTATTTCTGACTATTTCGCTTTGGAAAATGGAAGATGGATTCTTTTCACTGTTTTTTCTGTTACTCAGCCTTATTCTGAAATGGCCAAGATTAGATTTACTGAGAGAATCATCGGTACATTGATTGGAGCGGTCATATTTCTAATTCTATTCGGAATTGTACAAGACCCATCAGCACGATTGTTTTTAGTAGCTTTACTAGGTTATATACAGGTTTACGCAACGGAATATAGGACGAAAGTCTTAACTGTTACTCTTTGTGTATTAAGTACAGTTGCCTTGACCGGGGATCCAGCAATCCATACGGTTGAACGCATCATTTATGTATTAATCGGCATCATAATCGGTATGATTGCGAACCGTCTCATTTTGCCACACAGTATAGAGAAGAGCCAGACTAACTTAGTCGAAATGTATAAAGACACAACCAAACATATGCTAAAAGAAGTATTTAATTATACAAATGACACTGTGCTCCATTCTCATTCTATAAATAATTTATTTGCTGCTTCATCATTAATTGAGAAGCGTATTTTAATGAATAATGAGATACTTGAACTAGACAATTCCGATGTATTTCTGACTAAACAAAGAAAGCTTAATAACCGAATATACGAGCTATACTTACATATTCAGTACGATAAAATCGATCGGAATCTTTTTCAAAAAATCGTCAGCAGCATTCAATCATTAACTCATTTAACAGAAAACGAATATAATTCCTCTCAAAGTGAACTCAATAAAAAACAATTAAGTACTTCTTCTCTTGATGAAAGTATAATGCTAAATCTTATTTCAAAGATTGTCGAGGAGTGTCAAGAAACCTTTTCTATGCATTTAACTGTCAAAAACGCACACTAAACAGATAAGAAGGCCAACAAGATAAATCCATGCTCTATGTATATAGGGTGCTCAGATAGGCACCCTATAAGTTCAATTAGTAGCAACCAGGTCTTGGTGGCATCGGAGAACCATATTGACAGTGTTGATTCGATACAGGACTTACTGATTGATATGTGTGTGGAAAATGATGTTCATGTTTAAATAGATGATTATTAACTTCAGTAGTGTGTACAGGATGCACGTGAGGAACTATATGCGTAAACGTGTTATGCTTTACAAATTGCATAGGCTGGTGGTATACAGGTGGACAAACATTTGCTTTATTACAACCTGGAACTTGCACTGTCTTTTGTGCTGGTACTCCACATCCACAATTTCTTCTTCCAAACATTGCGATTTCTCCCTTCAATTCTTAAACTTGTTATATCTTCAGTGTATGTACAAGAGTATAGGACGTGCTAGGGCATTAGCCTATTTATGCTTCTGTTATACAATTTAAGCAAACTTAATGGATTTTGCTTAAGCCAATCCTTATATGAACGCCCTTCATTCACTGCGTGCAATCTTAATACACTGTGAATGCTCTTACTTTCGTCACGAACAGCCTTACCTTTGCTGCGATTGCCTAACTTTCGCCTGCGAGTGAATTTACTCTTTTTTCTCTTTCAACGACCTATTTTGGCACCTATTTCAACAACTAATCTATAGTTTTCACTAAAAATCTTCAAAAACAGGCTTAACCAATTCCTACACAAAAAAACACATGATTTCATAACCATGTGCTCGTCTTATCGCATTATTCAATTATTATGGAACCATATTGCCGGCAGCTTTGTATAGTTGATACCATTCTTCACGAGTTAAGCGCATTTCTGATGCCTTACAAGCATCCTTCAGCCTGTCAACATTTGTTGTACCAATAACTACTTGCATGTTTGCCGGGTGCCTTGTAATCCATGCTGCTGCAATAGTAGTATTTTTAACTCCGTATTTTGATGCTAGGTCATCAATGACTTCATTTAACTCAGCATAAAGCTTTCGGTCCCCCAAAAAGGCACCTTCGAAGAAACCATGTTGAAACGGAGACCATGCTTGAATCGTAATATCCTTTAATCGGCAATATTCAAGAATGCTACTATCTCGATTAACAGATTGTTCGATGTTCATATTCAACGTAATACCTGAATCAATCATAGGTGTATGTGCGACACTGAATTGCAACTGGTTAGCTATGATTTTTTGTGAGAGATATTTTTCCAACAGCTCAATTTGCATTGGATTGTGATTTGAAACACCAAAATGGCGAACCTTTCCTTTTTCCTGAAGCTCATTAAACGCTTCTGCAACCTCTTCTGGTTCCATTAGTGCATCAGGACGATGAAGTAGCAGTATATCCAAATATTCCGTGTTCAAGCGTTTTAAAATTCCATCTACAGAGCTGATAATATGCTCCTTGGAAAAATCAAAATATCCACCTTCAGGACGTATCCCGCATTTGCTCTGAATAATCATTTTCTCACGTATGCTCGCATTCATTTGCACAGCTTCTGCAAAAGATTTCTCGCTTTTTCCAACAGCATAAATATCCGCGTGATCGAAAAAGTTGATTCCTTCCTCCAATGCAGTTTTAATTAATTTTTCAGCTTCATTTAAAGAAAGTTCTGTTAATCTCATATTTCCTAATGCTATATTCGAAGCCTTCAGGTCGGTAGTTCCAATAGGAATATATTTCATTAGTTGATTGCCCCCTCATCAAAATAAGCGCTCATAAAATTATTATAATATAATATAAAGACAATTAACTGTTCAATTATTACCATTAAAGAAAACTTGCCTTTAGCAAGCCAGAAAAGGCGCAGCAAGAGGTCTAGTTGCACTTATACTATAAATTCTAAATTGGCTCCTATTTGTACCTCTTTGCCAATTTATATACTTTTCTTACCCATACAGATAATTTATTATACTGAAATAAAAAAGCGAATGAGTTTATGACTCATTCGCTTTCCTATTATTGCTTACCAGTTGAACCAAGTCCACCACGACTTACTTCATCCAACTCTTCTACTTCAATTATTTCAACTTGTTCCATCTTTTTATTAATACGGAACTGACAAATACGGTCACCCTTTTGAATGACAGTATCTCTCATCGCAAGTGCAGGGAAGAACCATTGATCGTCATTGCCTGAATATGATTCATCAATGACAGCATAGGAATTCGTTTGGAGCACACCAAAATTTTTGAATGTACTTGAACGCGGCACAACATTGGCTTCATAGCCTGCCGGAAGCTTCATGCCAATACCAAGTGGTATCAGCTTGTACTCAAATTGGCTAAGCTCAACTGTTTTAGCTGCTCGTAAATCAATCCAATCACCAATGGCTATTTTCTCAATCTTGTCTATTTCTTTATCAAAGTATTTTACCTTTATTTGCTTTGCCACTGTTTACTGCCCCTTTTTAATCGTTAAAATAAAAATCCTCATCTTTAATATGCTCAACTAACGCCTTTTTGTAGCCGTTTCCTTTCATGGAGAAGAAATCATGCGACTTTGTTTTTGTATCCAGTCCGTTCAGGACGATTGGATTCATTTCCTCTTCTTCAAAATAAGGATCGAATGCTAAATTTTGCAACGCTTTGTTGGCATTGTAACGGATGAATTTTTTTACATCTGAAGTCAAATTCACTTGATCATAAACATCAGCTGTGTACAATAGCTCATTTTCATATAACTTAAGCAATAATTCATATGCGAATTCTTTTAGCTCCGCCTTCTTCACTTCATCCTGCTTATTATAAATTTCTTGAGCTAATAATCCAATATAAACGCCATGTATGGCCTCGTCGCGTATGATTAAGTTAATTATTTCACCAGCCTGCATCAGCTTTCCTTGGCCGTAGAAATAAAGTGGATAATAGAAACCACTGTAGAACAGGAAGCTTTCTAAGTATACAGATGCAACCATCGCTTTATACAGATTGATTTCATCATCATCAATTTTATCGTAAACACCTACGATGATTTCTGCCTTCTTCTGCAGATATTTATTTTCCTTCACCCATTCGAACACTTCATTGATTTCTTCTGTTGAAGCTAATGTCAAAAAGATATTGGAATAAGATTTAGCATGAACGGCATTTTCCATCATTGCCATAAAGTTCAGCACGGCTTTACGCTGATGTCCTTTTACTCGCTCAGCAATGCGGGGCATCCCCGTATTGCCTTGCTCTGTATCTAAAAGCGTCAAGCCTGCTAAAACCTTCTTATAAGCATCCTTTTCTTGGGCATTTAAAAACTTCCATGTTAGTAAATCACCGTTCAAGCTAATTTCCTCTGGCAACCAAAATTGCTTCGTGTTTTGGTTGTAGAACATTTGTGTAAAATGATCGTCATGCTTCGACCAATCAGCTGCGTCAAATACTTTAGTCATCGCTAATTATGCCCCTTCCTTACACCGTACAAGATAGACAGCCTTCTTGGCTAGTATCCTTAGTACGTGCGTAATATAATGTTTTAACCCCTTTATGATGGGCATATAAATCAATTCTATTTAAATCTCTTGTTGTCATTGTATCCTTCAAGAACAATGTGAATGATATGCCTTGGTCAACATGTCGCTGAATTGTTGCAACCATGTCAACAACCCGGAACATGTCCATATCGTATGCTTCCTTATAGTAGAACCAATTTTCACCGTTCAAATATGGCATTGGATAATATGTCTTGGAATTACCGTACGTTCTTTCTTCAATTCGTTCCATAATTGGCATAACCGAAGCCGTAGCACTTTGGACATAAGAAATGGACCCATTCGGTGCAATAGCTAATCTATAACCATTCGTTAAACCATGCTTCATAACATCTTCCTTCAATTGCTTCCAATCTTCAATTGTCGGGATGTGCATGCCTTCAAAAAGCTTAGAAACTTTCTCATTCTTTGGAGAGAAATCCTCTTCCACATATTGATTGAAGTACTCTCCAGTCGCATACGCAGATTCCTCAAAACCGTAATACTTAATGCCTGTTTCTTTTGCAATTTCCATTGAGCGTTCAATAGAATAATAGTTAACAATCATGAAGAATGTATTAGCAAAGTCACGGGCTACTTCACTGTCATAGCTGATTTTATTTTTCGCTAAATAACCATGAAGGTTCATTGCCCCTAACCCGATACTTCTCATTAGTTTATTTCCGCGCTGTACGGCTGGCGCATTTTTAATGCTTGTTTTCTCCGAAACAGTCGTTAAAGCATCAATTGATAACTTAACTGTTTCCTTTATACTCTTGTTTTCCATGACATTTACAATGTTCAATGAAGCCAAGTTACAGGAAATATCGAGCCCTACTAGATCTTCTTCACCGTAATCTGTGTAAGTGGAAACAACTGAGGCCTGCAACACCTCTGAGCAAAGATTACTGAATTTCACTTCAGAAATGTGGTTATTAGCATGCACGTTATTCACGTTATCCTTGAACATAATATATGGATAGCCTGATTCGAAACGAAGTGCAGCGATTTTTTCCAACAGACGGCGCGGATTCACTTTATCTTTTCGAATATTCGGATTATCTACAAGTTGATCATACATTTCGTCCATATTCATTTCATCAAAGTGCTGTCCGTACTCCTTATAGACAGAGTATGGATAGAATACATATATATCCTTATCTTCCCTAGCAAGCTCAATGAATTTATCCGGGATAACGACACCAATTGACAATGTCTTTACACGTACATCCTCATCTGCTGAGATTTTTTTCGTTTCAAGAAAGTCATCAATGTCTTTATGGAAGATGTTCAAATACACCGCTCCAGAACCTTGGCGCTGTCCCATTTGATCTGCATATCGAAATGCATGGTCAAGCAGCTTCATTACCCCTACAACACCTTTAGTTGCGTTCTCAATATTTTTGATGGCCTCTCCTTTAGCTCGTATTTTTGATAGATTGATTGCTACTCCGCCTCCAACCTTTGAAAGCTGCATTGAAATATTTTCTACCATCGCTATATCATTTAAGGAGTCATTCATTTCAAGCAAGAAACAGCTTACAAGCTCTCCTCGACGCTTTCTACCCGCATTCAGAAAAGTAGGCGTTGCTGGTTGGAATTCTTGATTAATCAGCATTGATACTAGCTTTTTCGCTTTTTCAAAATCGCCATCTGCCAAATATAAAGCTACAATGGCTACACGGTCCTCATATCTCTCAAGAATTTTTGCTTTATCATTTGTTTTCAATGCATAGTCATTGTAAAACTTAAATGCTGACATGTATGAAGGAAAGCGGAATTTCTTATTGTACGCGATATCATAAACCTCTTTCAGCTGATCGTATGTATACTGCTGAAGGAATTCCTCCTCATAATAATCATTTTCGATTAAGTAATCTAATTTCTCTCGCAAATCATGGAAAAAGACTGTATTTTGATTAATGTAATCCACAAAATAACTATGAGCAGCTTCTCGATCCTTCTCGAATTGATAGCTGCCGTCCTTCTGTATCATGATTTCATTATTAAGCTTTAACCATTTCGGAATTTGTTCGTTCATAGATTTTAGCTACCTCCTGTTTAAAAATCTCCACGTCACACTTTGTACCGCCCAGCTCAAACTTCAATAACAACGGCACTTTAAAGTTATTGGAGATTTGCTCTCCCGCCTTGCCAAAATTAGTTCCCCAATTTCTATTCCCGCTTGATGCTACACCTTTTAGATACGAATAATTACTCTTTAAAAAATTCGCTGTAGTTTCCGGAACCTCGCCGAAACCAACCGTATATGTAACTAGAATATAAGGCTCCTTGACAATTAATCCATCGGTAATTTTCACACTGCGAGCGCCAATTTTATCAATAAATCGTTGCACATTGCCTGTTAAACTATCATAAATAAGAAGCATTGTTTTCATTAGCACCCCATTATCGGCAAAAAATTTTTAACAGTCATTATTCGCACAAAAGAAAAAATGTCATATTTATTTTCTCGACAATCTTTTGAAAATATGACATCATAAATAATAAGTTAAAAATAATAGCCCATAAACAATCATACAACATATGGTATCCTTTATCAACAAATACCACTATATGTTGTATTTTCTTTTTCTTCTATCAACATAAAAGCCTATGTCGGATTTTGTCTGGAACCATTGAGTTTATTGAGGTAAACACCCTTCTTTCAAAAAACCATACTCTCAATTAATTACAAAATCAGGTCTGAATTCCCACTTAAACAACACTATTAAAGGAATATGAAAAAGAGACTGTGCCTATTAATAGGCACAGTCTCTTCATTTATTATTTAAGTGACCATTTATTAGCTTTATTTAGAGCGGATTAAATAATAAAGAAACCAAAC
>JAEIGA010009379.1_pt1 | contig 14807 bp, 16 predicted proteins | sample 9270691 | NCBI WGS metagenome assembly JAEIGA01 (sample SAMN17057246, study PRJNA624740) | gut metagenome | biome: biome; isolation source: fecal sample | host: Bos grunniens | place: China: Xizang | collected 2019
GCCGATCCGGAGTGTTTTGAGGACGAGAGCCATTTCAACGGCATGCTGGAATACCCCCAGTACAGCCGTCCGGCTGTGTGGCACGGCAGGGAGGTGCCGTCCATCTTACTGTCCGGAAACCACGAAAAAGTCGCCCAATGGCGGCGGAAACAGTCCCTGCGGCGCACCAAGGAACGCAGACCCGATATGTATGAAAAATTGGATCTAACATCAAAAAAAGATAAGAAGCTGCTTGCAGAGATAGAAGCGGAAGACGCAGAAATAACGGCACACGGTTAATACCGTGTGCCGTTATTTATTAAGTGGGATCGTAGTGAACGATGATGCCTTGTTGAATCAAAGTGCTGGCGTTTCGGACCTTTGTTCCAAAGACACTTACCATGATCAAATTATGACAGTTCTCCAAACCGGACAGGGAGGAAAGACTGGGGTTGTAATCCAAGTAAATGTTATTGATACTGCCCAGTCCTTTCAGGGGCGCAATGGAAGTGATCTGATTATATGCGCCGTCCAGAATTACAAGGGCACAATCCGCAGGCCAGGTCGGGAGCTTTGTGATTTTGTTATTGGAAAAGCGGAATGTGTGCAGTTTTACAAGAGCAGAAAGCCAGTTGATATCTGTTATGCTGTTATGGGAAATATCTAAATAGGTGAGTTCTTTGTTGTTTGCAAGGAAGGAAACCACTGCGATTTGGTTATAAGAAAGATCCAGAATTTCTAACTTTGAAAATCCACCAATAACTGCAATATCGCTGATGCGGTTATGAGCTGCCTGTAACTCAGTCAGACAGGTAAGCCCCATAATATTGGAAATGGAGGTAACAGCGTTATTTGCAATATCCAGCTTTGTAAGCAACACAAGTCCGGTCAGGGCGTCGAGGTTCTCCAAGGCATTGTTGCTCAAATTCAGTTCCTGAAGTTTGGTAAGATAAGCAAGAGGACCGATATTCCGGATGGCATTAAAGCTCAGATCCAGATAAGTCAGTTGCTTTGCGTTTTCCAGACCGGAGAGGGAGGAAATATTGCAGTTTTTCAGCGTCAGCTTGGTCAGCTTCGGCAATGCTCCGATGATCGCAAGATCGCTGTTCGTTAAGGAAGTGCCTGTAATGGACACTTCTTTTAACTCCGCAAGCACAGATAGATTCGTAAGCTTTCCGGATACATCGTGGTTAACGATCAGCGTTTCCAAATGGGTGAGATATTTCAAATCATCCAAGGACTGGGCATCTGCGGGAATGGTGAAGGTCTTGATCTGCCACAGATCGTTGGTGTACAGGACCTGACTGGCAGGTGCATTCAAGATCTTGCGAATTTTGGCTTCCATTGCGCTATCGGCGAAGTTAACCTTTTCCACAACACCAACGATGGTGTATGTTGATACTGTCAGGGGGCTCACAAGACCATTGTCGGCAACGGACAGAGCATAAATGGTGCTCTCACCGGCGTCGAGGGTAATGGGTTTTGTGTAGATATCTTCTTTAAGAGAAGGATATTCACCGTCGACTGCAATGTAGTAAGTAACGTTAGAATTAGCGACAGTCACGGTGATCCGCTGATTATAATATCCGGGAGTGGGACTGAGCTCCGGAGCAGCAGGCCGGAGTGCATCCAGTTCTGCTTTCAATGCTGGGTCTGTGACATTGTCCAATAATTTGACAGCATCCAGCAGCTTGTCCTGCGCTAAAAACACCTTGCTCAGCGCAATATACAGATCTTTGCCGCCACCTTCGGAAATTGCACGGAAGAGGGTGTGTTCTGCCTTGGTGAAATTGCCGTTTTCAATATACTTTTCCGCAAGCCGGACAGCAATGTCATCATGATTGTCGGTTTGCTTGTAAGAGAGGTCATACAACCAAGAGGCGATTTTGTGTTGCCCCTGATCCTCAAAGAAGTTGGCGCAGTACAGAAGAGCGTCCTGGGTGAATTCGTGGTCATATACAAGGAAATACCAAGCGGTGCAGAGCAGAATGGATACTGCCAGAACCACCGGTAAGACAACTTTAAAAAATCTTTTCATTTTCTGCTCCGTTTCGATAAAATATTACTTAAATTATATGCTTTCAAGGGAAATATGTCAAGCATCGACATGAAGAAACCCTATGTTGGAAACAAATTCCGACGGCGTAGGTTGTTGTTGTTTTGTACAATAAAATCGGTGATGAAAATGAGTACAAAAAAGCAAATGCTGATCATTCTCCTTGTATCTTTTCTGCCGATCATGGTTCTTTTAAAGCTACCCTTACCACAAAATAACGCAGCTGATCCTACCATGGACACTGCAACGAACCCTCTGTCTCACCGGATCCCGGTTCTTATGAAAGACGGAAGTATTGTGCAGCAAGATTTGGAGGAATACGTTTTATGTGTTGTTTTGCAGGAAATGCCTGCTAATTTTGAAAAAGAGGCGTTAAAAGCGCAGGCTGTGGCAGCAAGAACTTATGCCTTGAAAGGGAGAAATCATGCAGACGCAGCGGTGTGTACAGACCATACCTGCTGTCAGGCCTATTGCACACAGGAAGCGTTTTCCGGATCGGCCGAGCAATTGGAGAAGATGCGAGCTGCGGTTCGGGAGACCGCAGGGCAGGTGCTTGTTTATAATGCTGAGTTGATCGATGCCGTGTATTTTTCCTGCTCCGGAGGACGCACAGAGGATGCACTTGCAGTTTGGGGCACGGATGTTCCGTATTTAAAGTCCGTACCCAGTCCGGGAGAGGAAAACGCAGAGCATTATACCGAAACGGTCTATTTTACAGCGCAGGAGTTTTCTAATCGGTTTGGCGGCCTGAAGGGGACTTCGGCATCGTGGATCGGGGGGACACGTAAGACAGCCGGTGACGGCGTGGCGCAGATCATTATTGGAGGAAAGGAATACACAGGAACGAGGGTCCGCGAGATCCTTGGTATTCGATCCACGGTTTTTCAAATCACGGCTCTTGGGGATACAGTTACAGTAACTACCAAAGGTTACGGTCACCGGGTTGGGATGAGCCAGTATGGGGCAGATGCTATGGCGGTCAAGGGAGCAAATTATGCTGAAATCCTTGAACATTATTATCCCGGCACAGAGCTGAGAACCATGGATTGACAAAAATGAGATTTTACAGTACTATAAAGGGGATTTTTCTGAAAGGAGGCCGTAACCGTGCCTATTCAAATCCCCAACGACCTGCCGGCAACGGAAGTTCTGCAGCAGGAGAATATCTTTGTGATGACGGAAAACCGGGCAGTTTCGCAGGATATCCGGCCTCTGGAGATCGTGCTTTTAAATCTGATGCCCACAAAGATCACAACAGAAACGCAGCTGACTCGGCTTTTGGGCAATACTCCTTTGCAGGTTCGTCTGGAACTGATGCATATGAAGTCCCATATCTCCAAGAATGTTTCTCAGGAGCATCTTTTGAATTTTTATAAAACCTTCGACGAATTGAAGGACAGAAAGTTCGACGGCATGGTCATTACCGGTGCGCCTGTTGAAAACATGGAATTCGAGGATGTGGATTACTGGCAGGAGTTGTGCCAGATCATGGAGTGGAGCAAGACGCATGTTCACAGCACCTTCCATATCTGCTGGGGTGCACAGGCTGGACTTTACTATCATTACGGCATCCAAAAGCAGGCACTGAACGAGAAAATGTTTGGCGTATTTAAGCACCACGCGGATTATAAGCGCTCCATTTTGCTTCGGGGCTTTGATGATACTTTTTGGGTACCCCATTCCCGGCATACCACAGTTCGTCGCGAAGATATCGAAGCAGAGCCTGCACTGCGGATCCTTGCATCCTCTCCGGAAGCAGGCGTTTACGCCGTGATGAACAAGGGCGGTCGTCAGATTTTTATCACCGGCCATTCTGAGTACGATCCCGAGACTTTGAAACTGGAATATTTCCGGGATAAAAATCAAGGGCTTCCCATATCTGTACCCAAGAATTATTTTCTGGAAGATGATGATACCAAAGAACCCGTTGTCCGTTGGCGAGGACACGCCAATCTTCTTTTCAGTAATTGGCTCAATTACTTTGTGTATCAGACAACTCCCTACGACATTATGTCCATTGGTAATGAGTAACTTTTTGGCGGAAAGCTGTTGCTTTCCGCCATTTTTAGCGTTATACAATAATCTTCTGCGTCTAATTGCAGGAAATGCTTGCAGGATTGGATATTCGATGTTATAATAATACAGATTATATGATACATTGGAGTTGCTATGGGAGAACCGCAATACCGTCTGGAGGGCATCGTCCATACCCGCAGTGAGGGAATGGAAGATTTTGAAGGCCCGCTGGATGTGATCTTTCTGCTTCTGAGTAAAAATAAAATAGAGATTCAAGATGTATCCATTACGGCTATTTTGGAACAGTATTTGGCCTATCTGGAAGAAATGAAGCGTCTGGATATGGAGATCGCCAGTGAATTTATCACTATGGCCTCCCACCTGATGCTGATCAAGACGAAGATGCTGCTGTCGGCGGCTGAGGCAGCTGAGGCCGAGTCTGAACTGGACCTGCTGCGCCAATCCCTTGTGGAGCGGCAGCGCCGGGAGGCAATTGAACAGATACGCACTGCCATCGCTTTTTTGGAGCCGAGAAATGACATCGGCAGATGCGTGTTTCCGAAAGAGCCGGAGCCTTTGCGCCGGGATGGAACGTACCGCTACCGCCACGAACCGGTGGATATGCTGATTGCTTTGGAGGAGATCGCGCAAAGGAATCAGCGGCAGATCCCACCCCCCACAGCGGTATTTCAGGGCATTGTGGGCAAGGAGCCCTATCCGGTGACCCGAAAAGCCACGGAAGTAATCCGTACGCTGTTACTGCGGGGTATTGAACGTTTAAAGAATCTGTTTCGCGGGAATCGTTCCCGTACAGAGATCGTTGCGACCTTTTTGGCGATACTTGAGCTTTGTAAGACCAATTCTGTCTCTCTGGAAGACGATGTTACCGGAGAAGATCCCAATGTGCGGTTGATTCGGGAACCGGAGAAACCGATGGAGGAGTATGCTGATGGAACAAACTGAATTACAACGGGCCATTGAGGCGATCCTCTTTGCAGCCGGGGAACGGATCGAGATTTCCCGCCTTGCTATGACGCTGGAAACCGATGAGGATGAGATCGAACGGGCAGCAGATGCCCTTGCGGATATGCTGGCCTTTGAGCGTCGGGGAATTCGCATCCTGCGGTTGGAGAGAGGATATCAGATGGTATCTTCCGGTGAGATGGCAGACTATATTACAAAGGCGCTGGAGACCCGCAAACCGCCGAAATTGTCGGCTTCTCAGTTGGAGACCTTGACAATTATCGCCTATTATCAGCCGGCTACAAAGGCCATGGTGGAACAGATCCGCGGTGTGGATAGCTCTTATTCTGTTGGCGCACTGCTGAACAAAAAGCTGATCCAGGAGGCGGGCAGACTGAATGTGCCCGGCCGTCCCATTCAGTACAGAACTACAACCGACTTCCTGCGCACCTTCGGACTCAGTTCCTTGCAGGAGCTTCCTTCGATTGAGAAGATCCAGTTTGGTGAGCCTGTAATGGTTCAGGAAGAGATCCCTATGGAGGCAAATGCCGGGGAGGTAGAATGACAGGTTTACTGATAACCATCGCAATTATTGCGATGCTTGCTGCGCTGCCGTTGGGCGTGAATGCACAGTATAATGCTCTGGGCCCTAAGCTCAGCTTGATTGCCGGGCCGATCAGGATCCCGCTTTTTCCTAAAAAGAAGAAAGCTGAAAAGGCTAAGGAAGCAGAAACGGTCAAAAAGCCTGCAAAGCAGGAGAAAAAACAATTAAAGAAGGAAGAATCTTCGAAAACGGGCGGTAGTTTTACCGATTTCATGCCCCTTGTCCATCTTGCGCTGGACTTTTTGGGCGATTTTCGCAGAAAGCTCCGCGTTAACTGTCTGGAAATGAAGCTGACCATGGCGGGGGATGACCCTTGTGATCTGGCGGTCAATTACGGCAGAGCCTGGAGTGCCGTAGGCAATGTTTTGCCCCTATTAGAGCGGTTTCTCAAGATCAAGAAACGTGACATCCAAGTTGCTTGTGATTTTACTGCAGAAAAAACAGTGATCTATGCTCGAGTAGATATTACCATTACCTTGGGCAGAATGTTCTTTATTGGTGTCCGCCACGGCATCAAAGGCTTGAGAGAATTCCTTAAAATTATGAAAAAACGCAAAGGCGGTGTAAATTATGAGTGAAAGACTTCCTAATATGTTGGACAGTACCATTGCAAAAATCCGCGAAATGGTGGATGTGAATTCTGTCATCGGCGATCCCATCACCACCCCCGATGGTGTGACCATTATTCCGATCTCTAAGGTGAGTGTCGGTTTTGGCGGCGGTGGTTCTGATTTTGTTTCGAAAAATGTTAATCGGCAGGAGCATCCTTTTGGCGGCGGCGTAGGTGCCGGCGTTAAGGTGACGCCTATCGCCTTTTTGATCATCAAGGACGGCAGCGTGCGGATGATGCCTGTGTCAGCGCCTGCAAGCACCACTGCTGATCGAATCGTGGAAATGGTGCCGGACACCCTGGATAAGATCGCTGCATTTTTCGAGAACCGCGCTGAGAAGAAAGCCGAATAATCCTGCAGATCCCGGAGAAACTATTTCCGGGTGATAGTAATGAAAATTCGAATTGCCAGGATGGCAGCTGCATTGCTGGCTGCCGTCCTGCTTTTTTCCGTTCCGGTGCAGGCGATCTCTGCCAAGCACGGAATTTTGATGGATGCAAAGACCGGTCGTGTTCTGTATGAAAAAAGTGCGGATGCACAGAGCTTGATTGCCAGCACAACCAAGATCATGACGGCGCTGGTGGTTTGCGAGCAGTGTAATGTGCTGGACAGAATGCGGATCCCCAAAGAAGCGGTGGGCATCGAAGGTTCGAGTATGTACTTGCAGGAGGGGGAGATCCTCACAGTGCAGGAGCTGCTTTACGGTCTGATGCTCCACAGCGGCAATGATGCCGCCACAGCGCTGGCCATCTATTGCAGCGGCACAGTAGAGGGCTTCGCGGAACTGATGAATGACAAAGCCTTCCGCTTGGGGATGACCAATACCCACTTTGTGAACCCCCACGGTTTGGATGCACCCGGACACTATTCCACAGCCAGAGATATGGCGGTTCTCGCCGCTTACGCTATGGAAAACCCAATCTTTGCGCAAACGGTCTCAACAAAGACTGTCAAGGCAGGCAACAGAAGCCTTAAAAACCACAATAAGCTTCTGTGGCAGGTGGAAGGTGCCGACGGCGTGAAGACCGGATTTACCAAGGCCGCAGGACGGATTTTAGTATCCAGTGCAGTGCGACAGGGCAGGCGTCTGATTTGCGTAACTATGAACGATCCTACGGACTGGAAAGATCACGCTGCTTTGTTGGAGGACGGTTTTTCCCGATTCTCCGTGGAAAGGATCGTGAATAAGGGTGATCTTATTACCACAGTGGAGATCGCCGGGGGAACAGAGGGCAGCGTAGAGTTGATCGCTGCTGAGAATTTTGATTATGCGCTTGCCCAGGATGAAGTGGCTAAAATTGAGGTTTCCGGTGCGGGCTTTGTCTATGCGCCGGTGGTTCAGGGACAAGATGCTGGATTTGCCTATGTCCTCATAGAGGATAAAACCGTAGGTAAGATACCACTACAATACGGCGAAACTGTGGAACAAAAACAAATTCCAAAAAAATCCTTTTGGAAGAAATGGATAGGAGGTTAATGCCAGTGAAAGAAAGATTACAAAAAATACTCTCTGCAAGAGGCGTTGCCTCCCGGCGGCGTGCAGAAGAGATGATTGCCGCCGGTCGCGTTTCCTGCAATGGCGCAGTATGTCGGTTAGGGGATAGCGCAGATCCGGACGTAGATGTGATCCTGCTGGATGGACAGCCCCTTCCCCAATCGGGGAAGGCGGTATACATACTGCTTCATAAACCAAGAGGTTATGTTACGACCCTATCCGATGAGAGGGGCAGACCTACCGTTGCGGAACTGGTGGCGGATTGCGGCCAGCGGGTATACCCGGTAGGGCGGTTGGATATGGATTCTGAAGGCCTCTTGCTTTTAACCAATGACGGCGCTTTTGCTGACTTAATGATGCATCCCAAGCATATGGTGGATAAAACCTATCTTGTTTGGGTCAAGGATTATTCCCCGGAGGCATTGGAGAAACTGCAGCAGCCTATGGTGTTGGATGGCTATGCTATCCGGAAGCCTGATGTCAAATGTCTGAGCGAAAAGGGCCTTTTGCAGATCACCATTCACGAGGGAAGAAACCGGCAAGTGCGCCGGATGTGTCAGAATGCCGGTATGTTGGTTACAAGGCTGCGCCGTATATCGGAGGGTAAACTGCTTTTGGGCGATCTGCCAAAGGGCAAATGGCGCTATCTTACAGAAAATGAGCTCCAAATGTTAGGTTGGAAGAAATGATTTGCAGGATTGCTTGCAATTTTTGGGAATTTTGCTATTATATTTACAGATGATGCAAAGTAAATTGCAGGGAGAGAGAAAATGGATGATATTTTTTCTGTTCTGAAAGAACGGGTCGGAACCTTTTCCAAGGGACAGCGCAGAATCGCGCAATATATCAACGATAATTACGACAAAGCGGCTTTTATGACTGCCAAATGCTTGGGTGAGACCGTAGGTGTGTCGGAATCCACGGTGGTGCGTTTTGCTTCTGAATTGGGGTTTGACGGATATCCCAGTATGCAGAAGGCTATGCAGGATCACCTGATGAACCGGCTTACTTCTGTGCAGCGTATCGGTGTAGCCAATGACCGCATCGGCAAGCAGGATGTGCTGTCTATGGTGCTGCAATCGGATATGGAAAAGCTCCGCCGGACAGAGGAAACTGTCAATCGGGAGGATTTCCGTGCCGCAGTACAGGCCATTTTGGATGCCAAGCGTATTTTTGTCATGGGTGTCCGTTCTGCATCTCCTTTGGCGATGTTTTTAGGATATTACCTGAATTACATGTTTGATAATGTGCATATTATAACCACGTCCGGCGCCAGCGAAATGTTCGAGCAGATGGTAGGCGTAGGCAGTGGAGATGTTGTGATCGCCTTTAGTTTTCCTCGTTATTCTGCTGCGGTTGTGAAAGGCGCGGAATATTGCCGAACCACCGGAGCAACGGTCAGTGGTGTTACCGATCAGGTACTGTCTCCTTTGGGACAGAACTGCGACCGGGTACTGATCGCAAAAAGTGATATGGTCTCCTTGGTTGACAGCCTTGTAGCGCCGTTCAGTGTTGTCAATGCCCTGATCGTTTCTCTGGCCAGCGCCCGGGAGGAGACCCTTTCCAAGAGGTTTGAGACATTGGAACGGGTGTGGGAAGAATATAATGTCTATGAAAAGCGGGCGGATAAATGATGAAATATGATGGTATTGTCATCGGCGGCGGTCCTGCCGGAATGTTTGCATCCATCCTTGCTGCGCAAAAGGGCCAACGGGTGCTCCTGCTGGAAAAGAACGACCGGCTGGGCAAGAAATTATTGATCACCGGAAAAGGCAGATGCAACGTAACCAATGCTTGCTCCGCCAATGAGGTTTTGGAGAATATTCCAAGAAACAATCGTTTTTTATACAGCGCTATGGATGCCTGCCCGCCGCAGTTTGTGATGGATTTCTTCGAGAAGAATAACTGCAAACTGAAGGTCGAGCGCGGCAACCGGGTATTTCCGCAGTCTGACAAAGCATATTCCATACTGGAATGCCTTGAACGGCAAATGAAGAAAACCGGAGTCGCTGTACAGCATAGTCGCGTGCAGGAAATCCTGGTAACAGATGGTGCTGTTTGCGGAGTTGCCACCAAGGATGGTCAAATTTCTGCCGACTGGGTCATTTTGGCTACCGGCGGCCTATCCTATCCTACCACCGGCTCTACCGGAGATGGCTATGCTATGGCCAAGGCGTTGGGGCACACGGTCGTTGCTACTGAGGGCTCGCTGGTCCCGCTGGAATCGGCGAATGATTACTGCAAGCAGATGCAGGGCCTGAGCCTCAGAAATGTGGCTGTAAAGTTGCTGAACGCCAAGGGGAAAGTTCTGTATAAGGATTTCGGCGAACTGCTGTTTACCCACTTCGGTGTTTCCGGACCTACGGTACTCAGCGCCAGCGCTCATTTAAAAGGGGAGGGTTGCCGGCTGTTGATCGACCTAAAACCGGCGCTGGATACCGGTAAGCTGAATGAACGGATCTTGCGTGACATGGAACAGTATAAAAACCGGTCTATGGAAAATGCGCTGACGGATCTTTTGCCCCGTTCTATGATCCCTGTGGTTTTGGAAATTTTGGATATCGATCCACAATTGCAAGCCAATGCTCTGAAAAAGCAGCAGCGAATGACGATGGTTGAACTTCTTAAGGCGTTTCCCGTGGATATTGCGGGAAAACGCCCGGTTTCGGAAGCAATCATTACCAGCGGCGGTATAAAAGTTTCGGAAATCGACCCTAAAACTATGGAGTCGAAGCTTTTACCCGGCCTGTATTTTGCCGGTGAGATCATCGACTGCGATGCCTATACCGGTGGCTTTAATCTGCAGATCGCATGGGCAACCGCCAATGCCTGCGCCAATGCTGTGAAACCCGGCATTGACAAATAGAATTCCATATAATAAAATACACTAAGAATCCTAAATACAGATATTCGGAGGGATAAGAATGTACGAGAAACTTGTATCTTACGCTGCCAAGCAGCTGGAGCTGAACGCAGAGGATATCACCCCGGACAGCACTTTTGAGAGCTTGGGTATTGACTCCCTGGACGTGGTTGAAATGATCATGGATCTGGAGACCGAGCTGGGTGTTGAGCTGGAAGTTGAAGATCAGAAGATCTCTACTTTCCAGGAGCTTGCTGATTTCATCGAAGCAAAATTGAACTAAATCGAATAACCTTGTTATAGCGGACCGGCTTATAACAAGGTCGCACTAGCCGGGGAGATAGCGGTGCCCTGTACCTGCAATCCGCTATAGCAGGGGTGAATTCCCATACCCGGGTGTGTTTGAGTACTGTCTGGCCTATGTAAGTGGTGTTGAGGAAACGGTCTTGCGCAACGGAAGCCCGTGAACCATGTCAGGTGGGGAACCAAGCAGCATTAAGCGGATCCGTCCGTGTGCCGCAAGGCTGCCGTTTCTGAGCTGGCTGCATGGATACCGGGTGTTCAGCACGCACAAATGTGGGTGTGCGATCTTGTTATGAGCCGGTCTGAATTTGGAGGTTTTTATGTATCAGGCGTTATACAGAAAATATCGCCCCCAGACCTTTGACGATCTGGTGGGGCAACTTGCTGTTGCCCAAACACTGAAAACGCAGCTCTCCAACGGCAGACTTAGCCACGCCTATTTGTTTACCGGCTCTCGGGGCACTGGTAAGACCAGCAGTGCCAAGATTTTGGCCAAGGCGGTGAACTGCGAAAACCTGCAAAACGGCAATCCCTGTAATACCTGCGCCGCCTGTCGTGCCATTGACGAAGGCTCCTGCATGGATGTGCTGGAGATCGACGCTGCCTCCAACAACGGCGTGGACAATGTGCGGGATCTGCGGGATGATGCCATATATTCGCCCTCCCAGGTGAAAATGCGGGTGTACATCATTGACGAAGTGCATATGCTGTCCATCTCCGCATTTAACGCTCTTCTGAAGATTTTGGAAGAGCCGCCGGAGCATTTGCTGTTTATCTTGGCAACAACGGAACTGCATAAAGTGCCTGCAACAATTCTTTCCCGCTGCCAGCGCTTTGCATTCCGCCGGATCAGTCAGGAGGACCTTGCTGCCAGATTGCAGTATGTTGCCTATCAGGAAAAAATCGATCTCGACGATTCTGCAGCCCGGATATTGGCGCGTTTGGCAGATGGAGGCTTGCGGGATGGCTTGAGCCTGCTGGATCAGTGCGCTTCTGCAACCACCGGTGAACTGACCGCCGAGAGAGTTTATCAGTGCCTTGGTATTGCCGGCATTCAGGAGACAGGTGCGCTGATGGGCTGTATTGCAAAGCGGGATACCGCCGGTGCACTGACCCTTATGAACCGGTTTTATGCAGACGGTAAGGATATGGGCGCCCTTTTGGACGAACTGGCCTGCCTGACCCGTGATTTTATGATCCTGAAAACAGCGCCCAAAGAGGGTATTGGTATGCTTTCCGGTGTTGCATCGGACAAGGAAGTACAGCAGCTGGCGCAGAAATTCTCCCACGGCGAGTTGGTGCGGATGCTGAACCTGTTGCAGCGGACCTTGGCCGGCTTTACAAGAAATGCCAGCAGACGGATGGATGCAGAACTTTGCATCCTGAATCTCTGCCAGCCGGAATTGGTACTGGATGGGGAAGCGCTAAACGCACGATTGACCCGTGTGGAGGATCAGCTTCGCAGTGGAAATATCACTGTTAAGCAGCAACCGGTGATTACAGAAGAAGAGACTTTGGAAACAGAGGAAGAGCCGGAAGAACCTATTGTAGAAGAAGCACAACCGACTCGGGATGAAACACCCATTGGCTTCTGGGCGGATCTTGCGACGCATATTCGGAAAGAACTGAAGCCTCCGGTTATGGGATTCTTTTCGCCTGCGCCTGGCGCGCCGGTTCAGGGTGTCCTGCGGGGGGATCGGCTGGTGCTGGAATGCGACAATAGCTTTATTGCGGATTATGTCAATAAGCCGGATATTTTGGCATTGGTATCTCAGAAAGCATCCGCTTTGCTGGGAAAAACAGTGCCGGTAACTGTGATCGATAAAACGAAAAAGACAACCAATGATGCCGGAATGCAGCAGCTTTTGGCATTTGGCAAAGCCCACGGTGATGTGGTGCGTATCAAAGAATGAAATTATAGGAGAATCTAAAAATGGCAAAAGGCGGATTTCGTGGTATGCCCGGCGGTGGCATGAACCAAATGGCAATGATGAAGCAGGCCCAGAAAATGCAGCAGGAAATGCTTCGTATGCAGGAAGAAATGGAAAATAAGACCTACTCTGCTACCACCGGCGGCGGTATGGTTACTGCAACTGTAAACGGCAAACGGGAGCTGCTCTCTTTGGAGATCAAGCCTGAGGCAGTAGACCCGGATGATGTGGAAATGCTGCAGGATATGGTGATCGCAGCTGTCAATGAGGCAAACCGCGCTGCCGAGACGGATTCTGCCAATAATATGTCCCGTCTGACCGGCGGCCTGAACCTGGGCGGCCTGTTCTAAGGAGGCAGTATGCAGTATTTTCCCGGAGCATTAGAGGAACTGGCGGACCAGTTTGCCCGGCTGCCGGGCATAGGCGGCAAAACCGCCCAGCGTTTGGCTTTTCACGTCCTGGAACTGCCTTTGGAGGATGCGCAGGCTTTTGCAGATGCCATTATCCAGGCAAAAAATACAGTTCATACCTGCCCTGTTTGTCAGAATTTGACTGATAAGGAAATCTGCCCCATTTGTGAGGATGACGCACGAGATCATAGCCTGATCTGCGTGGTGGCAGATCCCAGAGATGTGGTGGCGTTGGAGCGCTCCCGGGAGTTTCGTGGCGTGTACCATGTGCTTCACGGCGTAATCTCTCCGCTGAATCATATTACTCAGGATGATATCCGCATCAGAGAACTGTTGCAGCGAGTAGCCGCTGGCGGTGTGCGGGAGATCATTATGGCGACGAACCCAGACACGGAAGGGGAAGCCACAGCTATGTATATTTCCCGGCTTTTGAGACCTATGGAGGTCAAAGTGACTCGGCTGGCTTACGGTGTTCCCGTTGGCAGTCAGTTGGAGTATGCGGATGAAGTCACCCTTTCCCGCGCCCTGGAAGGTCGACAAGAAATGTGATATATTGTGATATTTGTTAATATTTCGTTAAAAACTTCCGGTGCTCTTATTGACACCGGGGGGTAAATGGGCTATAATCAAAGGGTAATTTAAAAAGGAGGATGTTCTGATGAGCAAATTCTGTGCAAATTGCGGTACTCAGCTTCCCGAGGAAGCCAATGCATGCCCCAACTGCGGCGCTGCAGTGGAAGCCAAAAAAGTTGAGAAGAAAAAGAAGAGTGGAAACGCTTTCTTTGCTAAGGTGAAGGCAATCTTCAAGAAGGGTAACGATGTTGTTGCTGCAAAGCTGAAGACTTTCGGTATCCCTGTGAAGGCTTTCTACATCGCACTGGCTGTCCTGTTGGTATTGGCAGTTGTATTCTCTATCTTTGCTAATGGTTACAAGACTCCTATCAAGAGATATCTGGATATCGAGTACAAAGGCAAGTACCAGAAGATCGAGAAGATGATTCCCGATGCTTATCTTGACTATTTGGCTAAGCGTCAGGACCGCGATCCCGACTCTGTCTTGGAAGACATCATTGCTGAAGCAAAGCTGGAGTGGGAAGGCGACCCTGAAGACAAAGATGACGATGGCACAAAGGGTTCTCTGAAGGAACGCTACGGCAAGAACTACAAGGTCTCCTATAAGATCCTGTATGAAGACAAGATCAAGGGTAAAGAACTGGAGGAGATCCAGGAATCTCTGAAGTCCAGATACGATATTGCCAAGTCCAGCATCAAGACCGTTTATGAGATGTATGTTAAGGTCACCATCAAGGGCAGCGAGGATGAGCAGTCCTACAAGTCTTTGCTGTACTCCATCAATATTGATGGCAAGTGGTATCTGATCAACGGCAGCGGTAGCTTCCCCTACAACTAATCGATACATAAAAAAGCAGCTTCCTTGTGAACTGAACCAGTAAAAACGGACAATAGACAAAAAGCCCCCTGATGTAGGATAATAACTACATCAGGGGGTGTTATTATGTCAGGAAAGAAAGGTATGAAAAAGTATCCCATAGGGATACGGGAAGAAGTTATTTCA
>JAEIGA010009380.1_pt1 | contig 14807 bp, 12 predicted proteins | sample 9270691 | NCBI WGS metagenome assembly JAEIGA01 (sample SAMN17057246, study PRJNA624740) | gut metagenome | biome: biome; isolation source: fecal sample | host: Bos grunniens | place: China: Xizang | collected 2019
AGCGAATGTAAGGTCCTCAGTACGAGCGTTCTTGCTGAAAAGTCCTGAATAACCTCCGTGAAGGCCGATCACTCTGAAGTTCTTTGTAAGGAATGTCTTAGCGACACTCATTGAAACTGAGTTCATTCCTGGTGCCGGACCGCCACCGCAAAGGATGATAACTGCGTCTTTCATCTTTTTTCTAAATTTTAAAGTTATACTTAAATATTAAAGTTTTCCATACTCGAAGGGTCGGTACTACTTTCAGCAAGATGAAAGATGTACAACCCCCGACACTGGCGTGTCTGCCCCTAGGGGCATTTCGGCCCTGCCCGGGCCGGTCGGCAAAGCCGATTTATCGTTACTGACCTACTCGGGCCGGTCAGTATATCGTGGCAAATTTATCAATTTCTGATGTAAAACACAAGAAAATATACCAGCGGTGAGAAGAGAAGGCGTCCATATTGCACCAATCAAAAGATTTTAGTATTTTTGTAAGTTATTTGTATTATGGAAAAGGCACAGGCATATATCAGAATCCAGGAACTCAAGGAAATCATCATCGAGGCGAACAGGAAGTACTATGTGGAAAACTCCCCTGTTCTGTCTGACTATGAGTTCGACATGCTGCTCAAAGAGCTTGAAGCACTCGAAAAGGAGTATCCGGACTTCAAGACAGAGGATTCTCCTACCCAGAAGGTGGGAAGTGATCTTAAATCCGGTTCAGCAAAGGGCTCAGGCAAGGAATTCGAACAGTTCCCGCACAGATATCCGATGCTTTCTCTGGGTAACACTTATGACATTTCCGAAGTGCAGGCCTTTGCAGACAGGGCGTCAAAAGGCATAGGAAACGCTTTCACATACAGCTGCGAGCTGAAGTTCGATGGTACAGCGATATGTCTGACATACCGTAATGGAAAACTTGCAAGGGCATTGACCCGCGGAGACGGAACTGTAGGAGATGATGTGACCGCCAATGTCAGAAAGATTTCAAATATACCTCAGGAGCTCAAGACTCCTCCCGGCTTTTTCCCTACCCTCCTTCAGTCACAGCCTTGGCCGGAGGAGTTTGAAATCAGGGGCGAGATATACATGCCTTGGGAGGCGTTCGACAGGCTGAACGAACAGAGGATCAAAGACGAAGAAGCACCGTTTGCAAATCCTAGAAATGCGGCATCAGGTTCGATCAAGCTTATCGACAGCAAAATGGTGGCGGAACGCGGCCTTGAATGCACATTGTATCACATTTTGGGCGAAAACCTGCCTTTCCAGACACACGACCAGGCGCTGAAAGCGGCTCAAAGCTGGGGACTGCCAGTGTCTGGGAAACGTAAGATATGTAAAAGTATCGAAGAAATCGAAGAGTTCATAAACTATTGGGACACAGAGAGGAAAACACTTCCGTTTGCTACCGATGGTATCGTGATAAAGATCAATGAACTCCCTTATCAGGAAGAATTGGGATATACAGCGAAATTCCCAAGATGGGCGGTAGCCTATAAGTTCAAGGCCGAATAGGCTCTGACAAAGCTTCTCAGCATCGACTATCAGGTAGGAAGAACCGGGGCTGTGACTCCCGTAGCGAATCTGGAGCCGGTACAGCTGAGCGGAACAGTCGTTAAGAGGGCTTCCCTTCACAACGCAGACCAGATGAGCCAGCTGGACATACATATCGGAGACTATGTATATGTCGAGAAAGGCGGAGAGATCATACCGAAGATCACTGCTGTGGAAATCAGCAAGCGCACAGCAGATGTGATACGTCCGCATTTTCCGGAATTCTGTCCTGACTGCGGAACCAGACTTATCAAAGACGAGCAGGAAGCCAGATCATTCTGTCCCAACCAGATAAGCTGTCCTACTCAGATCAAGGGCAAACTGGTACACTTCCTCAGCAGAAAAGCCATGAATGTAATTGCCGGCGATGCGACTGTCGACCAGCTTTACAACAAGGCTCTTGTATGGAACGTTGCTGACTTTTACGAACTTACCAAAGAACATCTGCTCACCCTCGAGGGATGGAAAGAGCGCTCGGCAGAACGTTTTCTGAAGAGTCTCAACGACTCTCGCAAAGTGCCATTCGAAAGGGTGCTCTATGCACTGGGGATAAGGCATGTGGGAGAAACCACAGCCAAATCTCTTACAAAACATTTCGGCGGAATAGATGCACTTGCAAAAGCTTCTATAGAGGAACTTCTTGCTGCAGATGACATCGGACAAGTGATTGCGGAGAGTATCTACGAATATTTCCGCGAAGAATCCAATATTGAAACCATCGGCAGACTGAAAGAGGCTGGCCTGAGATTCGAGGCAGATGCTTCTAATCAGAAGCTGTCAGACAAACTGGCTGGCAAAACCATTGTAATCAGCGGTAACTTCAGTGTTTCACGAGATGATATGAAAGCACTTATCATCGCACATGGGGGCAAGAGCAGCGGCTCGGTCAGCGGCAAGACTTCGTACCTTCTCGCAGGAGAAAAACCAGGTCCGGAGAAAATCAGAAAAGCCGAATCTCTCGCAGTAGAGATCATTGACGAACAGAAATTCAGAGAAATGATAGAATTATGAAAGCAGGAGACATCTTTACATTGAAACATACGGTAGCGGATAACGAGACCGCAGAAATACTAGGATCAGGAGGACTTCCGGTATATTCGACCCCATCAATGATCTGTCTGATGGAGCTGACATCTTATAAGCTGGCTGAAACAGAGGGGTATCAGACCGTTGGAACAAAGGTCAACATCTCACATCTGAGAGCATGCCGGCCTGGAACCGAGCTTACCGCCACAGCTGAAATCCTCGAATTTGAGGGCCGCAGGATAGAGTTCTCCGTAAAGGTGGAAGATCATGAGGGCCTTATCGGAGAAGGTAAGCACCAGAGGTATATAATTGACCCTGCCAGGTTTATGTCCAAGATAAAATAAATATGGGATTAAAGCGCAAGACACTTCGTCTGAAGGAATTCTTCAGGAACGACATCTGGACTTTGGAATTGGAAGAATTATCCAAGGCCAGGGCGCGCTTTATCAAATATATGAAGGTGATGATGATAACCATCAAGACCTTCTCAAGCGAAAAGATTGGTTTCCAGGCTGTTGCGCTCAGCTTTTTCAGCACCATGTCCGTGGTGCCGTTCGTGGCTGTTGTCTTTGCGGTTACAGGAGGACTAGGTCTGGCCGATAAATTGAGGGAGTTCCTTTACAGTTACTTCAACAACAGCCAGCAGATCATCGACACCATACTCGGCTTCGCTCAGAACATCATAGATACAGCCCAGAGCAGTGCGATGGGTCTGGTTTCGGCGTTGCTCTTCGTCTGGATCGTGATATGGATGATGATGAGCGTGGAAAAGGTATTCAACAATGTATGGAGGGTCCAGAAATCACGTAATCTTTTCAAGAGATTGTCTGTGATACTGGCAATGCTCATCGTCTCCCCTTTCATCGTATTGGTATTCTTCGGCGGATCGGTAGTGTACTCTCATGCACTGAATTATCTGGGACTCGACGTCGAATCATTCACATATTTCAAGACGATGCTGGGATGGTCGTTGTTCGGAGTTGTGGCGACATTGACATTCTCTGCGATGTACAAATTCATCCCGAACGCACCTGTGGACTACTCGAATGCATTGAGGGCGGCGATTTTTTCCGGCATAGCCTTTACAATAATGCAGTATATATACCTGGAGACCCAGGTCCTGGTGACAAGACTTAATGGTATCTACGGAGCTTTTGCGGCGGTACCGCTTTTTATGATATGGATAAACATCGGATGGTTCATAATCCTCATTGGAGGTGAACTGTCATATGCATTCCAACACGTTGACAGTTATAATATTGAAGATTAGTAATGGGATCATTTTCAGAATTTACACAGAAGGACTACGAAGTAATCGCAAGGGATTACGCAGATCTCAAGGAAGCGGCACGTAAAAGATGTACGGACCCGGCGGAACTGGAGGTGATCCAGAAAGCGTTTGAATTTGCAAACGAGGCTCACAAGGGAGTCAGAAGGCGCTCAGGTGAACCATACATACTGCACCCTATAGCAGTGGCTAAGATCGTTGTCAGCAACATCGGACTCGGATACAAATCCATCGTGGCGGCACTCCTGCATGATGTGGTGGAAGACACTCACTATACTGTGGAGAATCTGAAAAGTCTCTTCGGAGAAAAGGTTGCCGTGCTTGTAGATGGTCTGACCAAGATCAAAACCGTTCTCGACAATGAGAATAAAGCGGAGCAGAAAAGCATCCAGGCAGAAAATTTCAAACGAATCCTTCTCACCCTTAACGACGATGCGCGAGTGGTGCTCATCAAACTTGCAGACCGTCTTCATAACTGTCGCACGATTGAATTCATGCCCGAGCACAAAAGGGACAAGATTCTGAGCGAGACGATGTTCGTATTCATCCCCTTGGCACACAGACTGGGTCTATACGGTGTGAAATCAGAAATGGAGGACATATGGCTCAGATATAAAGAGCCGGAGGCTTTCCATGAGATAACCAGCAAAGTGAACCGTAATGTCATAGATAAAGACAAGGAAATCAACGACTTCATCGCTCCGATCGATGCGGCTCTGAAAGCGGCCGGATTCAAATTTGAGATAAAAAAGCGTGTAAAGACCCCTTATTCGATCTGGAACAAGATGAACAACAAGGGTGTAGAGTTCGACCAGATCTATGACCTTTATGCCGTGCGAATAATCTTTGACCAGGAGAATCAGCCCACAGAGACAGAAAGAGATCAATGTTACCACATATTCTCCATCATCACCGCTCTATACAGATACAAGGCCGACAGAGTCCGCGACTGGGTGAACTATCCTAAAAACAACGGATATGAAGCACTGCATTGCACGCTGATGAGCCATACCGGTATATGGATCGAGGTGCAGATCAGGTCGGAAAGAATGAATGAGATTGCGGAGAAAGGAATTGCGGCTCACTGGGCATACAAGAAAGACGGATTTGCTGAAGGGAATGAAAGCGAAATGGACAAATGGATAGCCAAGATCAAGGAAATCCTTGTCAATCCGGATGTCAACGCCCTTGATCTCCTGGATATGATCCACAATGACCTGATCAAATCGGATATATTTGTATTCACCCCAAAAGGAGATACAAGAAGCATCGAAAAGGGCGCTACAGCCCTCGATTTCGCATATCTGATACATTCTCAAATCGGTAACAGAGCTATCGCGGCCAAGATCAATTACCGCCTGATGCCTCTTTCATACGTGCTTAAGACCGGTGACCAGGTCGAGATCATCACTGCGGAAAACGAAAATCCAAAACATGAATGGCTGGACTTTGTCAAGACTTCTAAGGCCAGGAAATTTATCTTGGACAGCTTGAAAAGCCAGCGTCAGACTATAGTGAATCTCGGTCGCACAATGCTTGTGGATAAGCTTGACGCAATAGGCAAGACATTGAATGACAAGATCATAAAGTCTCTGATGGAGGAATTTGAAGTATTCGACACAAAACCGGAAGAGCTGTACTTTAAGATCGGAAGCGGTCTTGTCAGTCTAGAAGGATTGGACGAAAAACTGAAGAAATATCAGGGAATCAACAAAGAATCCTATTTCGTGATATCAAGTTCAGATGAGAAGCAGAAATATGTGCTTGCATCATGCTGTACTCCGATACGAGGCGAAAGTGTGATCGGTTTCAAGGCCTCTGACGGCACAATCACCGTCCACACCCGCACATGCCCTAACGCAAACAGTCTCGCAGCCAAGTTCGGCGACAAGATCCTGACTGTGAAATGGGCTGACAAAGAGAACTCCGGCAATCATTACCTGGCACGTATCTTCCTTAAAGGAACAGACAGACTGGGAATGATCAACGACATCACGAAAGTGACTTCCAAAGGAATGGGTGTCAATATCCGAAGATTCAATATCGGAACGGAAGACGGCATATTCGACGGATTCATCGACCTGTATGTCAATGACATGCAGAACCTTGAAAATCTCATAAAGAAGCTTCAGAGAATAAAAGGAATAGAAAGTGTGAGCAGAAAAGAGCTTTAATGAATTATAAGATTATGAAGAAGATATTATCATATTTATTTCCTGCAGTGCCGGTGGCGGTCATCCTGAGTGCGATGATCTTCTCCCATTCCTGCGCCAACACCACTACACCCCCCAGCGGAGGTCCAAAGGATACTATTCCCCCGATAATAACAGAGATATACCCTGAGCTGGGAGCCGTGAATATCCCTGTAAGCAAAACAAAGCTCGTGCTTGGGTTCAACGAGTATGTAACAGTGAAGGATGCCAAAAGCCTCTTCCTCTCCCCACCTCTGGAGAAAGCGCCGAAATACAAGCTTAAGGGAAAGAGCGTCGTGGTTACATTCGAAAGTGACCTGGACTCGAACAAGACATACACACTTGATGTAACGAATGCAATCGCCGACAACAATGAGGGTAACATGTTCCCGGGCTTCACATTGGTATTCTCCACCGGTTCCAAGATCGATTCAATGGTGGTGACCGGTGTTGTACAGGACTGTAATAATCTTCAGCCTCTCAAAGGTGCGACAGTAATGCTTTACAAGGATCAGGCAGACTCGGCTATTTTCCTCAAGCGCCCGGATGCGGCTGTAAAAACGGATGACTGGGGATTCTTCTGTCTGAGAAACATCCAGGATACCGTATATAGACTTTACGCAGTCATCGACGAGAACAACAATAACAAGTACGATCCTGATGCTGAGAAAGTTGCGTTCATCGACACTGTAATCAGACCAGTGATGATGGTCAGCGACAGTCTTCCTGAACTTCTAAAATACGAAATGACGGATACTGTACATTGTCTGGCTAGAAAACAGGAATATGAGCTTAACATCTTCCGCGAGAAACCAAGCCAGCAGATGATAGTGAACAAGGAACGTGTCGGAGACAGAACATCATACATCACATTCATGGCCCCTTATGCCCAGGTGGATTCTATATGGATCAAGGGAGTGCCGGCAGAAAAGCTTATCACCCAGTTCAATATCATTCGTGACAGTCTCGAAATATGGGTGAACGACCCTAAGGCCCAGCCTGATACATTCTTCCTGAATGTAAACTACATGAAGACCGACACCCTCGGAATGCTCAACAGCTTCACTGAGGAAATCAAGCTTGTGAACCCAAACAGAAAAGTCCTCGGCAAGAGTTCAAGGAAAGACATCAAGCATGAAGACACTACTGCAGTCGTGGATATCACGGCAAAACCAGAGACGGTAGAACAGTATGGATTCGTATTCGAATTCAAATACCCTATAGTCGAAAGTGCTTTTGACTCCCTTACTTTCAAATATGTAAACCCAAAACAGGAAGAAAGCATAGGAAAGTACACCGTTGAACAGGACAGCCTCAATATCAGGAAATACATTGTAAGACCAACGGAAAAGATGCTTCCAGGATATGAATATTTCCTCAAAGTTCCACACCGTAAATTCAAGGATATCAACGGCTTTTACAACGACAGTACTGAAGTCAAGGTGACGCTTCCAAACGATGACAAGCTCAGTACTATGAATCTTGTACTGAGCAATGTAAACAATAAATACATAGTGGATCTGCTTAATGAAAAGCGTAATTCCGTTCTGAGGTCATACATAATAGACAGCGACCAGACCCTTGTATTCCCGTACCTGAAGGCTGGCAAATATTCGATACGAATCACAGAAGACCTGAACAGAAACGGAATAGTAGACACCGGTATCCTCCTGGAGCACAAGCAGCCGGAAAAAGTAAGATTCTACAAGCTTGAAGACGGTACTTTCCTGATAGACATACCTGAAATGATGGAAATCGAGCAGAACATTGATATCATAGAAATGTTCAAATAGTTTTAATATGAAGAAATTAATTGCAATCATACTTACTGTGTCCTTATTCTCATGCTTTTACGCAGATGCCGCTGATAGAGACAGGAAGGAACGCAAGAGCAAAGAGAAGGAGAGCCGACTCGAGCTGCTGAAGAAAGAACTTGTCAGCGGTGCAGACACACTCACAAACGAGTTCCTGGATTCCATAGAGGTCAAAAAGGCTCTTGTGGTGAACGATTATTCTCTGATAGGCCTGCAGTACGGCGCCGGATTGAGCAGAGTTATGTGGAATCCTCGTCAGGAGCAGAAGATGGTATTTTCTCCTATGAATGTAGGAATCACATACACAAAGTACGGACAGATGTTCGCCATGCCTTTCTTCGCTTTCAAAGCCGGCTTGTTCTACACACAGGAAGGCTACGAGTTCGAGTATAATGAAGAATACAATTATACATATAAGATAGAAGGTGCAGAAAAAGCGATTCTTGACGTGGTGGAAGTTCCGCTTCTGTTTCAGTTCCATTATGATACATGGAATTTCAAGTTTATGGCAGAGGTAGGATGTTTCGGAGGATACAGACTGGGAATCCAGCGATTTCCCGGCAAGACTGGCTATGTAAGTCCTGAACTGGAACACAGCTTCAAGGATACCGATAATAGGTTTGACTACGGAATCAAAGGAGGTGCCGGATTTGCATTGGTCTTCGACCCTCTTGAATTCCATGTGATGGCATATTACAAACACTCTATGTCATCACTGTACGAACCTGATCATAACAGCAAATACTACTACAGGTTCGCATATCCTTCAAATATCGTCATTACCGCCGGAGTATACTTCCAGCTCAGCAAGAGAACCGGAAAAACTAAAGCCGAACTCAGAAAACAAGCAAAATCAATGGTTTATGGAGACAATATCAGTCAAAGTAGGTAACATTTACATTGGAAGTGAGCATCCCATAGTCATCCAGACTATGTGTAACACCCATACATCAGATGTGGAGGCTTCAGTGTGCCAGTGCAGAAAGCTTGCAGCCGCAGGTGCACAGCTCATCAGGCTTACCGTACCTTCTCTAGCTCAGGTGGAAAACTTGAAAGAAATCAAGGCCATCCTGCGCTCCGAAGGTATCGACACTCCCCTTGTAGCTGATGTACATTTCTCATCAGAAATTGCAATTGCAGCCGCATCTGTAGTCGAGAAAGTCAGGATCAACCCAGGCAATTTCCATAAAGACCACCAGAAAGCACGCGAACAGTTCGCCAGACTCGTGCAAGTATGCAAAGAACACGGAACTGCAATAAGAATAGGCTTGAATCACGGTTCTCTCGGCGAGCGCATAACCGACTTGTACGGCAACACGCCATTGGCAATGAAGGAAGCAGTCAAAGAATGGCTGGACATGTGCGTGGAGAATGATTTTTACAATGTCGTAGTATCGTTGAAGGCCTCTAACACTTTTGTTATGGTAGAAGCTTATCGTCTGCTAGCCAAGCAGATGCAAGAGGACGGCATAGCATTTCCCCTCCACTTGGGAGTGACCGAAGCCGGAAATGGAGACGGTGGAAGAATCAAGTCCGCAGTGGGTATTTCTGCTCTTCTTTCAGAGGGAATCGGCAATACCATCCGAGTTTCACTTACAGAGGATCCGGTCAACGAGATACCTGTAGCAAAATATCTTGCCGACAGATATGACCACCTGCTTCATTCGACAATGACATCTCTGACCTTGGAAGGTAAAAAGGCGGTTGCATCATACAATGCCCCTTCAAGGGAAAGGCTGATACTTGATTTTGCATGCGACTTCGGCAAACGCCTGCTTGACAAGGAACTCGACGAAGTCGTCCTTACTGACTCCGAAGAAGGAGAATATCTTGCCGATGAACTGATGCAGGCTGCAAGAAGACGTTTCTATAGGCCGGAATACATTGCCTGCCCCGGATGCGGCCGCACGATGTACAATCTCGAAGGTACATTCTCCGAGGTTAAACGCCGTACAGCTCATCTGAAAGGAATGGTTATAGCCGTAATGGGATGTATAGTTAACGGTCCAGGAGAAATGGCTGATGCCGACTGGGGATACGTAGGAGAAGGTAACGGCAAAGTATCGATATATAAAGGCAAAGAACCTCTCCTGAGACACGTACCGGAAAGTGAAGCAATTGACAGACTTCTAGAACTGATAGAAAACAAGTAAAATAAAAGGCAGATGTCATCAGTCATCTGCCTTAATTATTTCTTTCTGAGCTTTTTCCCACTGATCTTTAGCATATTCCTGCATATCGACCACTTCATCCTTCTCATCTACGATTTCCTGTCCCAGCATCGTTTCGATTACATCCTCCATTGTGACGATACCTCTGAGTGAGCCATACTCGTCGAGAATTGCCGAAATATGTTCTTTCTTCTCCAGGAGCTTTTCCCAGATGTCTGCTACAGTATCTTCTTCACTGAAAGTCAGTATCGGACGGATAATATCATTCAAAGGGCTGTTGAAATTATCCTCAGCCATCTTTTCAAGGACTTCAGATCGAAGAACATAACCGACTACATACTCATCGTTATCCTCGTCATATACCAATATTCTTGAATGTGTATTATCACTATCATAGAACTCCTTGATGCTCATACTGCCTGGAACCATTTCCACCACTACGCTTGGAGTCATGATTTCATGCGCTGTAACCTCATCAAGTTTCAGAAGATTCTGAATCATCTTCTTTTCTTCAGTCTCAATAACTTCCTCTTCAGTAGCGACGCTCACCATAGCTGAAATATCCTCCCTGCTGACGCTGACCTGGTTTGATCTGGATGATATGACCTTCTGCATCCGCTCAAGGATCCATACAAGAGGAAAGGTTATGAATATCATCGAGTTGATTATGACTGATGCAGGCAATGCCAATGATCTCCAATAGCTTGTACCGATAGTTTTAGGTATTATCTCAGAGAAAATAAGAATCGCAAAAGTAAAGATCGTCGAGAAGACTCCGACCAAAGCATCACCATAGACCTCATAAACAAGAGAGCCGACAATCGATGCTCCTACTGTATTGGCGATGGTATTCAGGCAGAGAATAGCGGATATCGGTCTGTCCGGATTCTGTTTAAGCCTCTTCAGTCGCGCAGCCCCACTGGCACCTTGCTCTTCAAGCCCGGTTATATATGAGAGCGGAGTAGAAAGAAGAGTAGCCTCAAGCATTGAACATAAAGCAGACAATGCAATTGAGACTATCATTATTATATATATCAATTGTTCTTCCATAATTCTACTTCTGAAGGTGGGCAATCACAGTTTCACAAGCCCTTACGTGATCTCCAAGCTTCACCTTGATCTCTGAATCGAGCGGGAAGAACATATCTATTCTGGATCCGAATTTGATGACACCACACTGGTCACCCTTTTCCTGCGCATTACCAGGATTTGCATAAGTGACGATTCTTCTGGCAAAAGTTCCTGCTATCTGCTTGAAAAAGACATCTCCATAAGGGCTGCTGATAGCTACAGAAGAGTGTTCGTTAAGCTCAGAAGCTTTAGGAAGGAATGCAAGCATATATTTTCCAGGATGATACTTGTAATACGAGACTTCTCCCGCTACCGGCCAATAATTGACATGGACACTGAAGAAATCCATATAGATCGAAACCTGAAGGCATTCACCTTTTACATACTCATCCTCATACACTTTCTCTATAATGACGATCTTTCCGTCTGCGACAGATGTCACGACATTGTCACCGGGCACGACTGTACGCGAAGGGACCCTGAAGAAAAAGAGTGAGAAACCCATAAGTGTCATAGGAAAGACACTCAAAAGATATGAAACCAGAGGCACAGGAATAAAGCGCATCATGACATAGATCAATGGTGCGCAGATTATCCATACAAATAGGATTGTACTATAACAGTCTTTATGTATTATCATAACGGGTGCAAAAGTAGCTAAAAAAAGGCAATTGACCAAAAGTACTTGCTCTCTAGAGCACATTCATAACCACCAGATAGATAATACCGATAGGAATCGCTATCAAAGCGCTGTCAAACCTGTCCAGAAGTCCTCCATGTCCTGGAATTATTGTACCTGAGTCTTTTACATCATAGTGCCTTTTCCACTGCGATTCGATAAGATCCCCATACACTCCGGTCACAGAAAGAAGCAGAGCCATGCAGATGCAATGAATCAGATCGAAACAGAACAGTTCCAGATAATGCAGAGCGACGGCCACTCCGACAGCAGTAAGAAGTCCGCCCCAGAAACCTATCCATGATTTCTTGGGAGATATCGATGGAAAAAGTTTCTTTCCATACTTCTGCCCGAGAGTGATTCCGAACATATAAGCACCCACATCTGTTCCCCATATTATCGCAAAGAAGCAAAGGAGAAGGATGCCGTTGAATCCGCCTTCAGCATCAAAAACCGCAAAATTCAGAACGGACCAAGGTACAGCGATATACAAAAGCGCCGCATATAGGTTCGAAAATTTATCAAAACGACTTTTATCCTTTACATACAAGGAGTTGATCATCAGGACAAATACAGGTATGAATGCAAGAATGACAAGCCTGCCTGGAAAATCAAATCCTTTGTAAAGATAAGTCAATGTAAAAAGAGTGGCTCCCGCAAGGATCGAAAGGATCTGCGAGAACCAGTAATTCTTTCCACAAGTCATCTTAAGAAACTCCCCCATCATCACTACAAGGGATAAAAGCATGACTGCTCCGAAAACATATTTGTTAGTCAGGAATGCGGCAAGCATGACTGCCCCGAATCCAAGACCGGATATTGTTCTTTTGACAAAATTATTCATAAGCCATTAGGTTAGATGGCAGGCAGATCTATTCCTGACCTGCCTCTTCAGCCATTTCTTCCGGATCTTTCGGGAGCTTCTCTCCAGCCTTGGCACCGGCTCTTGGACCGAATATCCTCTCCAGATCATCTGCAAAGATAACTTCTTTCTCCAATAAAAGCTCAGCAAGACGGGTAAATCCTTCAAAATTATCTTTTAGAATAGTTTCCGTACGGTCGTGAATCATATTGATGAGCTCCTTGACCTCCTTATCAATAAGCTCGGCAGTCTTCTCACTGTATGGTTTTGTAAGGTCATAACCGCGCGAACCAGTCGAATCAAAGAATGAAATCGTTCCGACCTTTTCACTCATACCATAATAGCTTACCATACCATATGCCATTTTGGTAAGACGCTCAAGGTCGTTCAAGGCTCCAGTAGAAGGCTGACCGTTTATAATCTCCTCCGCTACCCTGCCGGCAAGAAGCGAACACATTTCATCAAGCATCTGCTCCTTCGTCACAAGCTGACGTTCTTCAGGAAGATACCAGGCAGCACCAAGAGCCTGTCCACGAGGTACTATCGTAACCTTGAAAAGAGGATTGGCATTAGGAAGAAGCCAGCTTACTGTGGCATGGCCTGCTTCATGGTGCGCAATAGAGCGTTTCTCCTGAGGTGTGATTATCTTCGATTTTCTCTCAAGTCCGCCGATAATTCTATCCACTGCATCAAGGAAATCCTGCTTTTCGATTGCAGGCTTGTCTCTGCGGGCAGCTGTAAGAGCCGCTTCGTTACATACATTGGCAAGGTCTGCTCCTGAGAACCCTGGTGTGTGCTTTGCAAGGAACTCCAGATCGAAATCGTCAGCAAGCTTGAGGCCTCTCAGATGCACCTGAAGTATCTCCTGTCTTTCTTTAAGGTCCGGAAGCTCCACATGGATCTGTCTGTCGAATCGTCCTGCACGCATAAGGGCTTTGTCGAGAATATCTGCCCTGTTGGTCGCGGCAAGAATGATTACACCTGAATTAGAGCCGAAGCCATCCATTTCTGTAAGAAGCTGATTCAGTGTGTTCTCACGCTCATCATTTGAAGAGAAGCCTACATTCTTTCCTCTGGCGCGTCCTACAGCATCGATTTCATCAATGAAGACAATGCAAGGAGCTTTCTCCTTAGCCTGACGGAAGAGGTCGCGGACACGTGAAGCACCCACACCTACAAACATTTCCACAAAATCAGAACCGGAAATAGAGAAGAAAGGAACATCCGCTTCACCGGCTACAGCCTTTGCAAGAAGAGTCTTACCCGTACCCGGAGGGCCGACAAGAAGAGCACCCTTAGGAATCTTTCCTCCCAAAGCGGTATATTTACTTGGATTCTTCAGGAAATCCACAATCTCCATCACTTCATCCTTGGCTCCGTAAAGTCCGGCTACATCCTTGAATGTCACCTTTATGCTGTCCTTTTCCGCAAGCTTTCCAGTAGACTTGCCTACATTGAAGATTCCTCCAGGTCCACCCTGGCCACCCATATTGCGGTTCATGCCACGGAACATGAAGACCCACATCAGAATCAGAAGAAGAGGAAATATAAGCCATTCAAGAATTTTCCAGAGACTTTCGTGATTTTCAATCACCACCTTGACCTGCTGGTCGGCCGGAAGCTGCTGGTTCAGTTCTCCGAACATTTCCTCAGCATTGAAGCTACCAGATACCAGGAATGTGAAATGCGGGGATTTCTTCGGTACCTTTCCACCGAACCTGTCAGCATATTTCTCGACTTTGTCCGGCTTCATTGTAACCTGTCCTTCATACTCATTTCGTACAAAGACAACCTCCTTGATATCACCATCAAGCCACTGCTTCTTCACATCAGCCCATTCTTCCTTCTGCGGATTGGCTGAGCCTCCCTGATTGAAGAACATGTATCCGATGCCAAAAAGGAGCAATATATATATCCAGGATACATTGAAACGTATTCTCACGGGTTTGTTCCCGCGAGGTGCATTATTATTTTCCGCCATATTTTCTATGTTGATTAGTCTTCGTATGCAGTTCTCTCAGCATCAGCCCAAAGCTCTTCGAGGCGATAGAAAGCTCTGTACGGTGTCTGGAATACATGCACCACGATATCACCGTAGTCAAGGATCACCCAGAATGCATTCTCCTTACCTTGGGCACGTGCAACCTTTCTCTTGCACTTCTCTATCA
>JAEIGA010009381.1_pt1 | contig 14807 bp, 15 predicted proteins | sample 9270691 | NCBI WGS metagenome assembly JAEIGA01 (sample SAMN17057246, study PRJNA624740) | gut metagenome | biome: biome; isolation source: fecal sample | host: Bos grunniens | place: China: Xizang | collected 2019
AAAAGCGTGAACTGTATGCCACACTCTTACTTGAAGGTCGTAGGAAACCATAGATGCAGATGTAACAATAGCAGCCCACGCTATACGCGTGAGAACCACTATGCTATCCTTGCATCTAATTGAAAATTTCCTACGTTTTCAAGTACAAGATAATCATAACGCTTCTTCTTTTTCTCATATGTCTTTGGATGGAGTTACCTCAATCCAACCGCAAAATTACAAAAAAAAGTCGTAATAAAGAGCCTTGTATGGGCAAATTATTACGACTTCTTCATATATTTACATCTTCATCCCTCTGCTCTTCTTCGGCTGTAGAGGCTGTCGGATTGATTGTCGAAGCGTGTCGTACAATCATTTCACGTTCAACACCTTGAGGTAAATCTTCGACTGCGATATTGCTGCTTTGCTCAATGCTTTGTTTTGCAAATTCAGCAATCAATCTTTCTCTTTCATAAGCCAAATATTCAGGATTTCCATAAAATTCATTCCACACCTCTTCTTCCATCTTAGCACCATGTATCAATCCTGTAATTCCTTGCTCTTTGAGGTCGGGATCTAATCGTCCAATATTTCCAACTTTCATATTTAATGCACTTGGAGAGCGACCAAGTATATTTGCATACTTGATTATCATTGGGTGCGTTTTACTACAGCTTTTAAACGGTATTTTGCAATATACATTAAGCGCAACGACAGTTTCTTCTCAAGTCCATTTATTCATTGATATTTATCTTAAGAGGTTCCGATTATGAGAGTCCTCAAGAACTTTCATTTGCTGAATAGCTATTTGATTTAGTTTTATCAACCTTTCACTTTGAGGCATCTTTTCATTAATGAAAACAGCATTAAGATTCTCCATATTAGACAAACAGATAAGTTCATTTATTGTGGCATAATCTCGAATGTTTCCTTTTAGTTCAGGATTAGCATCACGCCATTGTTTAGCAGTCATACCAAATAATGCAACATTCAATACATCAGCCTCATTGGCATACACACGCGAAATCTGTTGTGGGGTCAATTCTTGTGGTATTAAATTCTGTTTAATAGCATTTGTATGTATGTGATAATTGATTTTTGATAATTCTCGTTTTGCTGTCCATCCTAAAAGTTTTTGTTTCTCTTCTTGAAGACGTTGGTATTCTTTAACTAACAACAATTGGAAACGAGGACTAATCCACATACCAAAGTGATAAGCAATGTCTTTGTGAGCATAAGTACCACCATATCTGCCAGCTTTAGCTGCAATACCGATAGCATTCGTTTTCTCAATCCAAGTCTTAACAGATAAGACAAAATTATTGCTACCTGAAGCATTTCTAATTGTACCGAATTCGGTATAATTAAAATTCGGATTATAAAGAGACTCCCATTCACCAATGTATTCAATAGTACTTTTTAAACTCATCCAACGGAAAATGATATGTTCTTGCATTTGACTATGGGCCATATCTGTTAATGAAATATAGTCTTCTGTACCCTGAGAAAGAATTGATATTTCAGAATTGTCAATATGGATAATCTGTTTCTTCATATTGTTGATTTTTATTTAGATGTTGTTTAAATTTTATTTCGAGCATATTTGAGAGAGATTTTTAAATCTATTTTTAGTCTTCTTTTGCAGAAAATAGTGGACTATTATCAAAAAAGGAGAATAAAAATAGGTTAAAAAGAATCTCAAAGATGCCGAAAATAAGAGAGTGAAACTCTAAATTTTTTTTAATAAAATTTAAACAGCTTCTTATAAACGTAAATTTATTTTATCATGAAAAAGTTATTATTAATTGTACTATCCGTTTTTATGGGTATCAGTGTTTATGCACAAGAAGAGGTAGATATTTATTTTAAGGGAGGAAAGGTTTCTCCGGGTTATCTTAAAGTAGATGGTTTAAAATTTGAGTTTAAACTATTCAATTCCAAAGATTGCAAAAAGGAGTTGGAATTAACCAATGTAGATTCTGTTGTAACAAAAGCAGATACTTCTGTACTTATCCCATTAAAATGGGTTGAGTGTGCAACGTTGCCTTTAAACAAGGAAAAAGAACTTACGTTGATGTTAAGAATTTATCAAGGAACCAATATAGATGGTTATCTTACTTTTGTCGGAAATCACCAATGGACACCGACCTACAATGGAAACTACCACTCCTATTATGAAGTGGCAAAGTTTTATTATCATGTGCGAAGCGAGAAGTTAGCATATTCTTTCTATTCCAAAGTTCCTTATGATAATGATAAAAACGTCAGACGTACGATTGCAATGGGGATGAAAAAATCTCGTCCTGCGCTTTCAACGTATGTAAAGTCAGATGAGTTTGAAGGAAAAACAGGAGGAATTGTCAATAATCCGGCTATGGTTTATCCATTGTTCGATGAGTTCTTAGGAAAATAAAATAGAAAAAGAATTTTATTGCATAAAGCTGTGTTTCAATAGAAATGCAGCTTTTTTTCTTGTGAAAAAGAAACTCTATTGCAAAAAAAAGGTGACATTAAACAACGTCACCTCTTTCTTTATAGGCAATAAAAGATTAAGCTCTTTCTGCCAAGAAATCGTACAAATCTCCGAATGTTTTGATTGAAGTCATTTCAGTTCCTTTGATTTTAACGCTGAATTCTCCTTCAATCAAAGCAACCATGTCAACCAAACTTAAACTATCCAAGTTCAATGTAGTTTTGATGTCTTTGTCTGCAGAGATTTCAGAAACTTCTACTTCAAATTCCTCAGCTAAAACGCTATTAACCTTTTCTATTAATTCATTTTTCTCCATTTTCTTCAAAATTTTATTAGTACAATAACTTTTTCGGCTGCAAATTTCACACATTTTTGCAAAATGTGAAAGTCAAAATATTCTATAAATATGATACAGATTTCTTATAGAACATTATTTTTGTAGAAAAAAATGACTATTTTTACGTCAAATTTTGAATATTTGCCCTATGAAAAAGGAAAGATTGAACATAATTACGATTAATGATTTTAAGAAAATTGATAATATTTCGTTCTTTCGGGATGATATATTGGTGGTGAATACCGATGATATTTATAAGATTCATAAGCCCAATTATCCGGTAAGAATGAAGTATTTTGTCTTTATATATTGTTTTTCCGGGTCGTCGTCATTGTCTATTAATACAGTTTCATACCGGTTTTCACAAGGGCAAATTATGGTTATTCCTTCCGAGGCGGTTATGGAGATTATCGAATTAAATAATTTTAAGGCTACCTTTTTAATTATTTCTCATCAATATATGAAAGAGTCGATTATTCCTCATTGTGCTTCATTCTGGAACCCGTTGAATCTAAATAGTCAAAACTTGATTCATAATCTTGAAGAGGGAGATGGTGAAATGATTAACTCTTATATTACGAAGTTGTTTGAGTGTTGCCAAAAAGACTATCAGATGTACAAGGAACAAATTATCCGTTTCCAAATTTTATCGTTATTGCATGAAATTTGTAACATTAAAAGTTTATGCAATCGTCCCCAAGATTTTTCTCAAGATCGTAACAAACAAATTTATGCAGAGTTTATTCGGTTGGTTTCTGAGCATTTTAGAGAAGAACATACAGTTGCTTTTTATGCGAACAAAATGTGTATTACTGCAAAGTATCTCTCTACAGCTGCTAAAATGGCGGTTGGAAAATCACCGAGTGAGACCATCCAACGTTTTTTAATTCAGGAAGCGATGGTTTTGCTAAAAACGACTAACAAAACGATTAAGGAGATTTCTATCGAACTTAATTTTCAAAATTCTTCTTTCTTTTGCAGGTACTTCCATAAATATACAGGACTTACACCTAACGAATATAGACAAAAGACATCATAATGCAATGAAATTCAGAAGTTGTTTGAATTAAGTAGCTTCATTCTTTATTACAAAGGTATGCTAAAAGTTTGATGCGATTATTTGTGATTTTAGGATAAATAAAAAAATTATTGCGATTAATTATAGTGTAAAAAAAATGATGAGAAAGAATTTATTGATTATTATTACATTGTGGGCATTGAGTATGATTTCTAATGCTCAAATGATTGAAAAAGAGATTAAGTATAATGACCCCAATGAGCCTAAAAGTATTGGCATTGTACTATATTCAAATGATGTAGAAACGATTTATAATGCGATGCGGTTGGCCATCTATTCTCAAGAATGGGATAATCAGGTCTCTATCTTTCTTCTTGGTAAGGGGGTAGAGTTAGAAGGGTTAGTTCAAGATAATGCTGATATAAAGGCTCAAGTGGAGTCATTTGTGGAGTTGGGTGGTACTATTATGGGGTGTCAAACCTGTTTCCAAAGTAGAAAACAATCAGAATCCAAAATTTGTAAGGTATCTTGTATCCAAGATTTATATGATTTGGTGAAGAAAAACCAAATTGTTTTGACCTTTTAGTTTAAAAATTGTCTAACTTTGCAGCGTTTAAGTAAAGTTGTTTAAAATAAGGATAATACAATGATAAAAGTTGGAATTATTGGAGGTGCGGGCTATACTGCCGGGGAGTTGCTCCGTATCTTATTAAATCATCCGGAAGTGGATGTTCATTTCGTTAATAGTTTAAGTAACGCAGGAAATAAATTGTATAATGTTCATGAGGGGTTGTTCGGAGAGACCGAAATGACTTTTACAGATCAACTTCCATTGGATCAAGTGGATGCTCTTTTCATTTGTTCCGGACATGGTGATAGTAAAAAGTTCTTAGAAGCTAATATTGTTCCTTCTCATATTAAGATTATTGATTTGTCGCAAGACTTCCGAGATGAAAGCAATGGTTTTGTTTATGGATTGCCGGAGGTTAATCGTGAGAGAATTAAAAATGCGGATAAATTGGCCAATCCGGGATGTTTTGCAACGGCAATTCAGTTAGGCATTCTCCCTCTTGCTGCTAATGGGTTGCTAAAGGGTGAAGTTCATACCAATGGTATAACAGGTTCAACCGGAGCCGGAGTAAAACCTTCTGCTACGTCTCACTTTAGTTGGAGAAATAATAACATTTCAATTTACAAAGCATTTACTCATCAACATTTAATTGAGATTAATCGCACGTTAAAACAACTTCAAGCAGGTTTTAATCATGATATTAATTTCCTTCCTCTTCGTGGGGATTTCGCAAGGGGAATTTTTGTCTCTTCTTATACAGAGTGCGATTTGAGTGCTGAAGAGTTGACAGCCCTCTACAAAGAGTTCTATAAGGATGCTGCATTTACATTTGTTATGGATGCTAACTTGGATTTAAAACAGGTAGTGAATACCAATAAAGCCATTGTTCATGTCGAAAAACATGGCAATAAAGTTTTGGCAGTTTCTGCTATTGACAATTTATTAAAAGGAGCTTCCGGACAGGCTGTTCAAAACTTTAATTTGATGTTTGGCTTGGATGAATCCTGTGGTTTGAAATTGAAATCTGTCGCATTCTAATTTTTTTATTCTAATTTACTGAAAGATGAATTTATTTGATGTATATCCTTTGTTTGATGTAAATATCACAAAGGGGAAAGGCTGTAAAGTTTGGGATGATAAAGGTGTTGAATATCTGGATATGTATGGAGGACACGCTGTAATCAGTGTGGGACATTGTCATCCGCATTATGTGGAAAAAATTTCCGAACAGTTAAATACTTTAGGATTTTATTCAAACTCGGTTATCAATAAATTGCAGGTCGAGTTGGCGGAGCGTTTAGGGAAGGCTTCCGGGTACGAGGATTTTCAGTTTTTTCTTATTAATTCCGGCGCAGAAGCCAATGAGAATGCTTTGAAATTGGCTTCGTTTTTTAATGGTAGAACTCGTGTTCTATCGGCTGAAAAGTCTTTCCATGGAAGAACTTCGTTGGCTGTAGAGGTAACTAATAATCCGAAAATCATTGCTCCGATTAATGCAAATAATCATGCAACGTATCTTCCTCTTAATGATGTGGATGCGTGGGTAAATGAGATTAAAAAAGGTGATGTTTGCGCTGTGATTATTGAGTGTGTACAAGGTGTTGGAGGAATCCGTATTGTGGAAAAAGATTTTCTTGAAGCGATAAGAAAAGCGTGCGATGAAACTGATACCGTTTTGATCTTTGACGAAATTCAGTGTGGGTACGGTCGTACCGGTAAGTTCTTTGCACATCAACATTTTGGTGTAACACCCGATGTGATAACTGTTGCAAAAGGGATTGGGAATGGATTCCCAATGGGTGGAGTTCTTATTTCTCCGAAGTTTACACCTGCATACGGGCAATTAGGTACTACCTTTGGAGGGAATCATTTGGCATGCGCAGCGGCTCTTGCTGTTCTTGATATTATTGAAGATGAAAATCTTGTGCAAAATGCAAAAGAGGTGGGAGACTATATTATGGAGCAACTTAAAACCATGAATCTTCCGCATATTGTTGATGTCAGAGGTTTGGGATTGATGATTGGAATCGAATTAGATGTTCCTTACAAGGAGATGAGAACCAAATTGGTGTTTGATGAGCATGTATTTACAGGATGTAGTGGTACTCATGTTTTGAGATTATTGCCACCTTTGTGTCTGACAAAACAGGAGGCGGATGACTTCATGAACCGCTTACAACGTGTTTTAAGGCAACTTTTATAAGTTACGATTTTTGATTTTTGTAATAAATCTTATTTCGGATGCTTTTGAATTCATTATATTTATTGGGGGGCTATTCGTTCTGTTGCGATGCTTGCATTGCTTCTTTATTAATTAGAAACAGCCAAAACAAAATATCATTCAAAATCGTCTTAATCTGATTTATAAAAATTTCCTTAGTTCAGAAACTGTTTAAATTTTATTAAATAATTATTGTAAAGTTTCACTTTTTGTTTTTTCGGCATCTTTGAGATTATTTTTAACCTATTTTATTATTCTTTTTTGATAATAGTCCACTATTTACTGCAAAAGAATAATAAAAACAATCTTAAAAATTTCTCTCAAATATGCTCGAAATAAAATTCAAACAGCTTCTCAGATTTTAAACAATTTCTAAAAAAAAACGTTTTTTTATTAAAACATCAATAATAATGGATTTGCAACAAGCTGTAGTTCAAGATAGTAGAGACAATAAAGTCCTTCGTATAGGATATGTAAATTGTGAAGCTCTTTTAAAGATGAAAGAGTCGGGTGAAGTGTTTTTGTATGATGCAGATAAGAAATCTGTTTTTCCGGTTGAAGGAGGAGAGTACTTCAAACCTTTAAAAGTGGAAAGTTTGATTCCGAATGTGGAAGGTACAGCCTATGTAATCAAGGCGTTGCCGGAAGGTTCAACAACAGGAGCGGATACATTCAGGGGTGAAAAGAATATCGAAGATTTAGCCTTTTTATCTCATCTTCAGGACTTTATTGAAAAAAGAAAACGCGAGATGCCGGAGGGTTCATACACAACAAAATTGTTTACAAAGGGAGTCAACAAGATTGCTCAGAAAGTCGGAGAAGAGGCTGTAGAAACCATTATTGAGGCAACAAATGGAACTTCAGAGCAATTTTTGTATGAGTCATCCGATTTGATTTATCATCTGATAGTTCTATTGACAGAAAAAGGATATAGAATAGAAGATTTAGCTCGAGAATTGAAAGCAAGACATAAAGAGTAAATTATACGTAAAACGCAATCATGGATTTTATTGTTAAGTTGATATCCGGGACGGGTGTCGAGTCAGTTCTTATTTATTTATGTTTAACCGCATTCTTGGGGTTAGTGTTGGGGAAGTTAAATATAAAGGGGATTCGATTGGGAATTGCCGGAGTTTTGTTTATGGGAATTATTTTAGCCCATTTTAAGAATTACTTTGGCTACCCTCCTTTAGATTCGGGAATACTACATTTTGTAAAGGAATTTGGATTGGTTCTTTTTGTCTATTCCATTGGTATAGAGGTAGGTCCCCGTTTCTTGAGTTCATTCAAGAACGATGGTATGAAACTCAATGGAATGGTGGTGGCAACGGTTTTATTAGGAGCCATCATAGTTGTAATCTTAAAATATACGTTAGATATGGAGCCGGCGGTTATTGTCGGGTTATTTTCCGGTGCAGTAACCAATACTCCGGGTTTGGGTGCGGCGCAGCAAGCATTGGGTGCCGATGTTGCTGCTGTTGAGGCTTCCGGCATGGCGTATGCAATGGCCTATCCTTTTGGTGTGTTAGGAATTATTTTGGTGATTATATTGACCCGACTACTCTTCAAAATTAAGATTGATGATGCAGAGAGAGAGTATAATGAGCAGCTGGGCGTTAATAGAAAAAATCAGTTAGAGAGTGTTCAAATTACAGTGACTAATTCCAATTGGGAGGGAAGGACAATTGCAGAGTTAAAGAAAATGTTTAAAGATGAGTTGGTCATTTCGCGTATTCAAAGAGGAGAGCAGTTGGATGTGGCTGTAGAAGATGAGATTATTAAGATGGGGGATGTGATTTTTGGTGTATCAACGTTAGAGCATGAAGAGAAATTTGCCCTTTCCATCGGTCCTGTTGAGACGGGCATGAAAAAAGAGGTATCCGGTGCTCTTGCGATGTTTAATGTATTGGTTACCAATCGCAAAATTGCAGGAAAAACAATAGAACAGATAGGTATTTACAGACGCTATGAAGCCAACATTACTCGTATATTCCGTTCAGGAATGGAGATTTTGCCAACGCTAAATACAACAATTGAGATGGGAGATACACTTCGTGTAGTAGGGAAAAGAGCTTTGCTGCCTGATATTCGCAAAGAGATAGGAAATTCCGTTAAAGAGTTGTCCATCCCTAATTCCATTTCAATTTTCTTAGGAATTTTTCTTGGGGTGTTGGTGGGTTCTATCCCTATCTGGATACCCGGTCTTCCGGTGCCTGCCAAGTTAGGATTAGCGGGCGGACCGTTGATTGTTGCTTTAATCTTAGGGCATAAGGGTAGAGTAGGGCAGTTAGACTTTTACATGACACCCGGAGCCAATGCGATGCTGAGAGAGTTGGGTATTATTCTCTTTTTGGGTTGTGTAGGCTTATCCTCCGGAACACGTTTTATATCAACCTTGGTTGATGGTGGATATATGTGGATGTTATATGGAATGATTATAACCTTTGTTCCTGCAATGACGATAGCTGTAACAGCTCATTTTATGGGGGTTAATTATCTCAAAATTTGCGGATTTTTGGCAGGGGTGTCAACCAATCCTCCGGCATTAGGTTATGCCAACTCCATTTCAGACTCACAAGCTCAATCAACAGCTTATGCCACGGTATATCCTTTAACAATGTTTCTTCGGATTTTTACGGCTCAATTGTTGGTTCTCATTTTGTAGGGTAAGGATATAGGTTTCAATGCACTGCGTTCGTTTCAAGTTTCAGGATTCAAGTTTCAAGTTTCAAACATACTGCAATTTGAATGCTGAAACCTGAAACGTACGATAGGGCGAATGCGATTCGCCCCAACGACTGCAACCGATACCAATATAAGACCTGTAACCAGCGTCAGCATCCAGAAACCTGAAACCTATTTCTCACTCCTCTTCAGGTTTATACGGATGCGCTTTGGCATATTCGTACTCCTTTTCGGTAAATTCGTAACGGAAAACTCGCAATGTTTGACTATACGTTAATACTTCATAGTTAAGCACATTAAGAAACATTCCTCCATACTTTTCTTCTTTAGTACTATCTATTAATTCACATCTATAGATCAATGTATCATCAAACATAACAAAGGCAGAAAAAGCATCAAAAGGTCTGTAATTAAAACTTCCTACCTCCGCATTGACAATACTATCTGCAGGAGGGATTTCATAATTTTCGGGACGATTATTAATGTTTATCCCTCTATCTATTTTGATTTTGATGGTATGTTCTGTTCCATTTACAATCCAATAACACCATTCTCCTTCAATTCCATCTTTGATAACATCTTCATCATTACAATTTGTCATAAAAATAACAAACGATAATAATATATATTTTAGTTTTTCCATTCTTCTTGATATATTTTTAATAAGTTATCTATTTGAGCATCCGTAACTCCATTAATTTTATAATTCTTTAAATATTCGCTAACTTTATCCAAAGACGTTAAATTAGAAATAATCATATTAAAGAAACCTAATGGATAACCTGAGACTTCATCATTAGGAAAAGTTGTACTTCCATCGTACTGATTTTCATCATCACATAAATCAATGAACAATGGAGAATAGTGCAAATTTTCAAATATCGGCCAAAACTGCTTATTATTTTCGTGGTCTATTTCTCCAAGCAAAGCCGGATTGTTAGTTAGTTCTCTATACAAAATGTTTGGTAAATACCACTGCACTGCACTTGCCCAACTTTCACGAATTCCGATAAATGTAGCCTTAAATTTATCTGCCCCAACCAACATTGCATGAGATGCGTGACTGATTTCATGAAAAGTAACTGATAACACTTTGGATACAGTACATTCTACTAATTCATCTTTATAGTTCAAATATTTCCCATAAATAACAATCTCGGGTCTTATATTAAATAAATATTCAACTCTCTCATAGTATGTAGATCCATGCGCACTTCCATCCGGGTCTGCTCCGGTTTGGTACGAAACTTTCAAGGCTTTGCTTGGACGTATCAGTCCATCTATGTTCCCGTAATAATACTTCAACAACGCTCTGTGAATAGCAGAAATATGTAGAGACTTGGGAGTCCCCTTGCCGATATTCAAATTCCATGCGCTTTTAGTGTTATTGGGACCATTGTAATAGGCTTGTGTCCCACCATCGCGAATATCCCAATTGTCTCGCTCCCACTCGATGCTGTAAGAGACATCCCGATTCCTCTTGTCAAAACTAACCTGACCATAAATGTTGGTGATGGCTGTTTTCTTCACAAATGCAAAAGTCGTGATTCTCACTTTCACTCCGTCCAACGGTATGTAAGCATCCAAAATATCATCGTATGCCTTAATCGTTGCCGCAGGAGTCCACTTGCGCAAGGTCTCTGTTGGGTCCATTTGGTCGGGAGCATTCTGACGGACAGACTCATCGAGCAACTCCTTTAGATAGGCTGTTTCTTCGCTTGTACTTCGGGTAGAGGTACTGCTCTCCTCATCAAACATTTCATTGGGCATATAGAGTTCCTCCAATACTTCATACCGAACATTGTACTGCTCCAAATCATGCTCCGCAGGTATTACGGTATATTGCCATTGATACGCATCATGCGGCAATGATGGATCGTGGTAACTATCCCCTTCCGTCAGTTCATAATCCCATGGATAAGGTGTTGGATCCAACAAGGTATCGCTCACCAACAGTTCATACTCTGCAGAGTCCTGTGGCAAGAAGCGCACATAGAGGTGAGTTGCCTCCAATTGCGTTGCAGAACGTAAAACCATGCCATTGCGTTGTGCCAAAGAATCGGCTGCACGTTGCATGTTTCTTAATGTGACCGGGCTGTTGATTTTCTCTCCCAACCGAATCTCTCCTGCTTGAAATTCTTGAAACTGGCTTGATTGGTCAAATCCTGCATCCGGTTCGTCGTCTTCACATGAGAAGAAGGGCATGGCCACTAAAGGCAACATTGCCCAAAACAATCTTTTTTTCATTATTAAACAATTAGAAATTGTTAAAATTTTTCACAAAGGTAAATAAGAAAATTGGAGCGAGCAAGAGATTTTAAACAAATTTTGCAAAATTGTGCAGAATGAGACAATTGTTAAAGGTGGATTCTATTGAGTAGTAAATACCCCTGTCGATTTTGATAATCTGCAGGGGTAAATTTTAGGTGTATAACTATTTTTAGGGATATTTTTTAGCGTAGTATTCTTTCCGGTTTCATATTTCAAGTGCCGAACTTCCTGAAACTTGAAACCTGAAACCAATTCTTTACTTCTTCCTCCAAATATCTTGTCCCAACTTGGCGCATTCGTCTGCCATGAATTGAAATGTGCTGTCGGTGATGGTACATGAATAGTAACTTAGAACATCAGTACTTTTATTCTTATCTAATTTTACGATAAACTCTATTGGAACACAATGTTCTAATGTATCATGGCGAGGATGTGGAATATAAACAATTTTTTGTTTAGAATTAGATAACATTACAGAATCAAAACTAATATCAAAAATAGTTCCGTCATTATCATTTATTTCCTTATACTCAGATGGTTCTAAATATAAAGAATCACTACGAAAATTTCCACAATAATTCCAGTACCATTTTATAGATACAGTGTCTGTTGATAAATTATTTATACATCCCTTAACAAATCTATCATAATCTATATCTTTTTCACACGATATTACTAAACTAATAGTTAATCCAAAAATTAAATAACTTATTAATCTTCTCATTTTCTGTTGCATTGTTTTTTATCTTTTTAATGTTACTTTTAAATTCTTCTAAATTTGATACTCCTTTTAGCGCATTTTGGATTTGAGACAATGTATAACCTGAAACATAATTCCCTTTAAGTTTATTTCCCCTTACGTCATTATCCAAGAGGTCATCAACAATTCCGTTATATGTCTTTGTATAGGAATCATCTCCCAATTGATTGTATTTTTCGTATGTAAAATAGTTAGAAACACCAACCGTCCATCCCTCTTTTACAGGTTTCTCTACATCAAAATAGTAAAAATTTTTACCAACCAAATCGCAATGAATTGAGTGTGCTAATTCATGAATAGTTGTATTATATAAAGACATCGAATTTTCCTCTCCTCCTTCAGAATTGAATCTATAAATATGAATTTCTGTGGAACCGTATGCAGAATATTCTCCAAGAGCAGTCCCGTCTTTATCAAAGTTTGACGCTCTCAACTCCAAGCTGTTTTCCGGTCTGATTAATCCTTGTAATTCTGCATAATAGCAGAAATGAGCGGCTCGGAAAATACTCGCATAGAACCATTGTGTTACATTGTCTGCACGAGAAATAACTTTGTTAACGCGGCTTTCATTTTCCTGAATTACGTAGTCTGCAGTGGATAGCCCCGTATTAGGACGGATTTTAAACTCTGCCCGTTTCCACTCTATGGAGTATTTGCAATCTCCTCTTTTCTTTTCCGGAGATTCAAAATAGCCATTCAAGTCGGTACATGCTTCGTAGGTGATAATATGGTAGCGCATTCTCACTTTCACACCTGTCAGAGGTTCTGTACGGTTGGTGGCATTGTCATTATAATATAAATATCCTCCTGCACGCCATTTTGAACTTCTGACACTCTCTTTTTCGGTGGTTTCGCCCACCAATTCGTATGCTTTTTCTTCCAACTCTTCCCAAGATAAACCATCTGAATTTCGGGTGCTTTCTCCCGACTCTTGGTAATAAATCTCATCCAATACTTCATACTCCACATTGGGCAATTCGTAATCTGCCGGCACGCATACATATTGGTAGGTTGGCACATCAATCGGTAAACTTGGATCTCTGTAATCTCCTCCCTCTCCAATCAACTCCACATCCAACGGATAGTCATAGAAGTAGAGAGTTGTATCATCTTCCAAAAGTCTTAATTCCTCCATATTTTTAGGCGAAAATTTTAGGTACAAGTGGGTAGGTTCCAATTTCTTCCCCGACCTTGTAGATTCTACACCTTTCAACTCGTTATACGCTTGTTGCATAACAGATAAAGAGTAGGGATTTGGAATTTTCTCTCCCAACCGAATCTCTCCGGATTGAAATTCTTGAAACTGGCTCGATTGGTCAAATCCTACATCTGGTTCGTCGTCTTCACATGAGAAGAAAGGCATGGCCACTAAAGGCAACATTGCCCAAAACAATCTTTTCTTCATTATTAAATAATTAGCAATTGTTAAAATTTTTCACAAAGGTAAATAAGAAAATTGGAGCGAGCAAGAGATTGCTGACGCAAGTTTCAATGCACTTCGTGCGTTTCAAGATTCAAGTTTCAGGATTCAAGTTTCAAACATACTGCAATTTGAATGCTGAAACCTGAAACGTACGATAGGGCGAATGCGATTCGCCCCAACGACTGCAACCGATAGACATATAAGACCTGCAACCAGCATCAGCATCTTGAAACCTGAATCCCATTCCTCACTCCTCCTCGAATTTATACGGATGCGCTTTGGCATATTCGTACTCCTTTTCGGTGATTTCGTAACTCCTAAGATAAATATCAGGACCATCTAATACAAAATCGAAATTTAGTATTTCTTTTAACATTTGAGAATAATACGGTTTTTCTTCATCCACATATGAACAAGAATATTTTAAAGTATCATCGAATACGATGTATAATTCTCCTTTAGGAAATTGTATATATTCAAATCCATCAGGATATCCTTCGTAAATAACACTGTCTCCTGCCGCTAAGTTAATTGTAAAATCTTCGTAATCTTCCCAAGTAGTATGACACTCTATAGCAACATTTTGGCAGGTGTTATTAATAATCATAAAATAATATTTTCCTTGAGGTAATCCGTCAACATCACTTGGCTCACATGAAGAAAACGTTATTAGAGACGTTAACACAAAAATTAAAGATATTATTTTTCTGTCCATTTTTCTTTATAGAGTTTTAGAAGTCTATATACGGTTCGTCGTCTTCACATGAGAAGAAGGGCATGGGCACTAAAGGCAACATTGCCCAAAACAATCTTTTTTTCATTATTAAACAATTAGAAATTGTTAAAATTTTTCACAAAAATAAAGAAGAAAATTGGAGCGAGCAAGAGAATTTGGACAAATTTTGCAAAATTGTGCAGAATTACTTTGCTATTTGAAGTTTCAAGTAATCTGTTTTCCTGAAACCTGAAACCTGCGTTAGTACCCTGATACTAGAACCCATGCAAGGTACTGCCTTCCAGGCAGAGCACCATTGTGTGTCCTATCACCCAAGATGCGTTCCGGGCTACC
>JAEIGA010009382.1_pt1 | contig 14807 bp, 12 predicted proteins | sample 9270691 | NCBI WGS metagenome assembly JAEIGA01 (sample SAMN17057246, study PRJNA624740) | gut metagenome | biome: biome; isolation source: fecal sample | host: Bos grunniens | place: China: Xizang | collected 2019
CTGTATATTTCTTTGACGGTTCGTATTTTACCCTCGAACACTTATCCATCTTTAACAATGAACAAATGCCCGTCGTACTACTTGTCTATTTATGAAAATTGTTCAAAGAACGTCTTGTCGTTTCGCTAACCGAGCGTGTATCTCTCGGAAAGCGGATGCAAAGGTAGAGACATTTTTAATACCCACCAAAACTTTTACAAACTTTTTTTAAAAGAATTTTTATGCAAAAATTATAACGAAAATACTAAACACAATAAATGAATAACTTACACACGCTTTAACGCAAAAAAAAAATTAAAGAAAAATAAGCATCTACATCCATCTGTATATATAATAAGGTGGAAGCAACTTACGCCACTTCCACCTCACTTATACCAGAATCAATTTTTACTCTTGATTTTCCGGAGTAATCAGTTTATAGCCCTTACCATGAATGTTAATAATTTCTACAGATTCATCATCTTTTAAGTGCTTACGCAACTTAGTTATATAAACATCCATACTTCTTGCGTTGAAATAATTATCATCCACCCATATAGCCTTAAGAGCAAAATCTCTCTGAAGTATCTGGTTCTGATGAGAACATAATAATGCAAGCAGTTCAGATTCTTTTGTAGTAAGTTTGGTAGATTTTCCTTCAATTGTAAGCAACTGCTTCTTTGTATCGAAGATAAACTTACCTATCTTATACTGCGCAACTTCTCTATTTTTCATACCTCTTACCCTACGCAGGACAGCCTCTATTCTCAATGTAAGCTCTTCCATACTGAATGGTTTGGTAATATAATCGTCTGCACCTATCTTAAAACCTTCCAAAACATCTTCTTTCAATGTTTTAGCAGTTAAGAACATAATAGGCACTTCCGGATTGGCAGCATGAATCTCTTTTGCCAAAGTAAAACCATCTTTCTTAGGCATCATAACATCCAATATACAGATATCAAACTTACCCTTGAGGAAAGCCTTATATCCCGCATCACCATCAGGACACAACTCTGCATCAAAACCCTTTGCCTGAAGATACTCTCTAAGCAACATGCCCAGATTTTCATCATCTTCACATAACAAAACACTCATTCTCTCTTCCATCGTCATTCAATATTAAGTGGTAAAGTAATAATAAATTTCGTTCCTTGTCCAAATTCACTTTCGGCGCGAATAGTTCCCTTATGATTGGTAACTACCTTTTTAACATAAGCCAACCCCAAACCAAACCCCTTTACATCATGTCGGTTTGCAGTATGAACTCTATAGAATTTGTCAAAAACACGTTTCAAATCTTCTTTTCTCATACCTATACCGTTATCGGCAATAGATATAATAAGTTTATTTTGTTCATTCCATGTCCTTACGTCAAGTTGTAATGCATCGTCTTCTTTTTTATATTTAACTGCATTATCCATTAAGTTAAAGATTACATTTGTAAGATGCATTTCGTCGGCCATAACAAAAGGATTCTCTGCTTCAAAATCCAAATTTATTGCACCGCCACAATTCTCTACTTTAATTGCAAATGTATTTACAACACCATTTATAAGTTCCTCAACATTAAGTTCCTTAAACTTAAGAGTATTACTTCTACGCTCAAACATAGACATCTGAAGCACCTTTTCTACCTGGAAACGCAATCGTTTTGTTTCATCATTAATTATTCCTGAAATATGACGGAACATATTTGGCGATTTTGTTACAGCCTCATCATTTAACATCTGAGCTGCTAACGAAATTGTAGATATAGGAGTCTTAAATTCATGTGTCATATTATTAATAAAGTCATTCTTCATTTCGGTAATCTTTTTTTGTCTTACCAATACAATAAGAGTAAACGAGAATGACACCATAAGCACAACAATAAATATCAACGATGGCAACATAAACCCTACCGAACTATCAATATAATTATCAAGTGTAGGGAAATACACCCTTAAGATACCCATTCTATTGGGAGAGTCATTTCTAAATAGTGTTTGCGAATAGGATGCCTTCAGGTTGTTAGGATCAAAATCATCACAATCACAAGAATAGACTATTCTTCCCGATGTGGTTGTCACCACATAATGGAATGGCAAATCTATTCCGTTATCTTTAAATTCCGCCATCAATTCGTTTGCCAGGAAGGTATAATCTATACGCTGATGCAATGGTCTTTCTCCGGCAGTATTTAACATACTGTATATAACCTCATCTACCAATGCTCTGTTAGCCAAATAACGTTTCAGCATATCTTGCTGTCTGTTGCGTATAGTTTCCTCTACACTTCTATTAGAATCCTGATTAGGTCTGGGCATCTGTAATGATGGCATTTGAGACTGAGGCATTATATCTTGCTGAATAGAAAAAGACGAACCGTTTGGGAGAACAAAGGTACGACTGAATGATCCACCAAAAGGATTCACCGGAGGATTACTACGCTGCATCTCTGCAATATCTCTTTCCAGATACTGCCTTGCTTCTTCTAATTCAACCTTATGAGCAACTTCGTAAAGCGCACGTCTTACCGATTCTTCCAACTGCATCTTACGCATAGTTGCAATCTCTCTCATGTAGCCCACCTGCAAAAAGAGCAGAGCTACAAACGAAACACTCATAATTGCGGACAATAGCCAAATAGTAGTCTTCTTCATGGGGGCAAATATACAACAGTTTTTTAATGTTGTTTTAGTTAAAATCTGATTTTAAGTAAAAATAACACAAAAGGAGCGAAAACTTAACATTTTCGCTCCCCATAGTTATCAATTTGTTAACTTTAACTTTAATCTTCGTCCTTCTGATTAGCTTCAAATTCTTTAATAAGCTTATCCTGAACATCTGTTGGAACAAGTTCATAATCGGCAAAACTCATTACGAATGATCCACTACCACCGGTGATTGAACTGAGTGATGTTGAATATGTTGACATCTCCTTCAATGGCACCTTAGCTTTCAATACCTGATAGCTACCTTCTGTCTCCATACCCATAATCATACCACGACGACCCTGAAGATCACTCATCACATCACCCATAAATTCTGCAGGAACAAGAACTTCTACATCGTAAATAGGTTCAAGAATCTTTGGACCTGCCTCTTTAAATGCTGCGCTAAATGCGTTACGACCTGCAAGCAAGAAGGAGATTTCATTTGAATCTACCGGGTGCATCTTACCATCATATACTATTACGCGTACGTCGCGTGCGTATGAACCTGTAAGAGGTCCCTGTTCTATGCGCTGCATAATACCCTTCAGAATAGCCGGCATAAATCTTGCATCGATAGAACCACCAACAATACTGTTTACAAATATCAGTTTACCACCCCAATCAAGTGGATATTCATCTACGCCCTTAACGGTAACTTTGAATTCCTGGTTGCCAAATTTAAACATTTCAGGTAGTGGTTTACCCTCTTCGTATGGCTCAAGAATAAGGTGTACTTCACCAAACTGACCGGCACCACCGGACTGTTTCTTATGACGATAGTCAGCACGAGCAGCCTTTGTAATGGTTTCTCTATAAGGAATCTTTGGTTCTTCAAAGTTGATCATCAACTTATCATTGTTCTCTATACACCATTTGAAAGTGCGCAAGTGGAATTCACCCTGACCGTGGAGAATAACCTGACGCAACTCTTTTGACTGTTCAACACACAATGTTGGATCTTCTTCACGCATACGGTTAACAATAGCCATCATCTTTTCCATGTCGGCTTCGTTTGCAGGTTTCAAAGCGCGTGAATACTTATAGTTAGGATATTTGATAAAGTCAAATGAGTTATCTGCACCACCTGCATTCAAAGTATTACCTGTGCGTACATCCTTTAATTTAACGGTACAACCTATATCACCGGCTGCCAATTCAGGAACCTGTGTTCTGTTACTACCAGCACTTACATAAAGCTGAGCAACACGCTCTTTTGAACCTCTGTCTGCATTTACAAAATCATCACCTTCGTGAGCTGTACCACACATTACTTTAAAGTAAGATACTGCACCAATATGATGTTCTGTAGAGGTCTTGAAGAAGAACAATGATGTACCTTTTGAATCGGTAGCAACTGTTTCACCTTTCTTATTTTGAACAGGTGCACCATTCAGTGGTGATGGAGCTACGTTGCCCAAGAACTCAAGAAGACGATTTACACCAAGGTTATTTGAAGCTGAAATACAGGTAATTGGGAAGAGACTCTTCTGCTCAATACCAAGGCGGAAGCCTCTACGTACCTCTTCAATATCCAATTCACCTTCTTCAAAGAATTTATTCATCAATTCCTCTTCGCTTTCTGCTGCAGCTTCCTGAACCAGGTCATGCATAGCCTGAGCCTTATCTGCTACTGATGAAGGAATTGCTTCGGCAGCAACTGGGGAACCATCTTTAAACACAAGTTTCTGATCCAATATAACGTCAATAACGCTATTGAATGAAGGACCGGTTGTTTCAGGGAACTGGATAGGTACTGCTATATTACCAAATGTAGAACGTATCTGATCTATTATTGTATCATATTCACATTTGTCGCTATCAACATGGTTTACAACAAAGAATGCAGGTTTACCCAATTTTTTGATAAGACGGAAACTATTGATAAGACCAACGTCCACACCACGTGTACCATTTACCAAAAGAATAGCTGCATCACAGATATTCAGTGCTGTTACTGCTGCACCCTGGAAATCGTCTGTACCCGGACAATCAAAGAAATTGAACTTTTTACCGTTTAATTCAACTGAGAAAATTGTTGAATATACTGAATAACCATACTCTTGCTCAACTGCAGCTGTATCAGATACTGTAGTTTTTGCATTTACTGAACCACGACGTTTAATCACTCCACCCTCGAACAGGATACTCTCAGAGAGGGTGGTTTTACCAGATCCGGCGCCACCTACGATAGCGATATTACGGATTTCTTCTGTCTTGTAAACCTTCATTATTTAATTCTTTTATTATTTAGTTACTTAATTAGGTTAAATGAACGGCAAACATAACAATTTATAAATAAAATTCAAAGATAATACCATATATATTTTAGAAAGATTTGAAAAAATGAGGTTAAATTTGCACTGTTTTTAAATTAGCAGACAATGGCAGGCATATATATTCACATACCTTTTTGCTCAAGCAGATGCATTTATTGCGGATTTTTCTCCACCACAAATCTTAATCAGAGAGAACGATATACCGCAGCATTGTGCAAAGAGTTAAAGATGCGATGCAAAGAACTGCAAGAAGAAAAGATTTCTACCATATATTTTGGAGGTGGCACTCCTTCTCTATTAAGTCAACATCAGTTAAAACAGATTTTCAATACAATAGAAGATAGTTTCAATATCTCAGAAGTTCAGGAGATAACTTTGGAATGTAATCCTGACGACATTTCCGACACATTCCTTAATAGTCTGAAAGATTTGCCCATAAACAGGATAAGCATGGGTATTCAATCCTTCAACGATGCTACACTTCATTTTTTAAGACGCAGACACAACAGCTTGCAAGCCATTAATGCTGTAAAAAAATGCAAAGATGCAGGATATAACAATATCAGCATAGATCTTATCTATGGCATACCGGGACAAAACAGTGAAATTTTCAAATCCGATATAGAAACCGCCGTATCGCTTGACGTCACACACATATCTTCATACCATCTTTCTTACGAAGAAGATACCCCTATCTGGCAAATGCTAATTGACAAAAAGATAGATTCAATAGATGAAGAAGAGAGCGTACGTATGTATGATATATTGTGCAATACACTAAAAGAAAACGACTTTAATCATTATGAGATTTCCAATTTTGCTAAAAAAGGGTTTGAATCCAAACATAACAGCAGTTATTGGAATGGAGTTCCTTATTTAGGAGTTGGCGCAGGTGCACACTCTTTTGACGGAGACACCAGAAAATGGAATCCGGATAATCTGAGTAAATATATTGAAGGAATAGAATTGGGACATACGGTTTACGAGGAAGAACATCTCACATTGGCAGACAAGCACAACGAAGCTATTATGTTGGGGCTACGCAAACAAGAAGGTATTTCGCTTTCCAATTTCAAAAACAGTTTTGGTGAGGAACTTTACAATCTGTTATTGTTTAATACAGAGACACACATAAACAGTGGCACATTAATAAAAGAGAAAGACCGCATCCATTTTTCTGAACGCGGTCTGTTTATTAGCGACAATATTGTCAGTTCTCTTTTTATAGTTGATTAGAACTATTTTGTCATAGAATAGACAACCTGCATAACATCTTGTCCTATTTTATCGGCTGCTTCTGCAGAAAGTCCCTCTGAATAGACTCTGATAATAGGTTCTGTATTACTCTTTCTGAGATGTACCCAACTGTCTGCAAAATCTATCTTAACGCCATCGATATCGTTAATCTCTTCGTTTGAATATATTGATTTAACCTTTTCCAAAATAGCATCAACATCGGTACCCGGTGCCAAATCTATTCTGTTCTTTGCCATATAATAAGCAGGATAACGTTTTCTCAATTCACTTACAGAGACTTTTTCTTTAGCCAAATGAGTTAGGAACAGAGCAATACCTACCAAAGCGTCACGACCGTAGTGTGAAGCCGGATATATTACTCCGCCATTACCTTCACCACCTATCACCGCACCAGTCTCTTTCATTTTGGTTACCACATTAACCTCTCCTACAGCCGCAGCATTGTACTGCTGACCATATCCCTTGGTTACATCGCGCAAGGCACGAGTAGAACTTAAATTAGATACGGTATTGCCAGGAGTGTGCTTCAATACATAGTCGGCAACTGTAACCAATGTATATTCTTCGCCATACATAGCACCTTTTTCATCAATGAATGCCAGGCGATCGACATCCGGATCTACAACGAATGCCACATCACATCCGCCCTGTTTCATAAGTCCCATTATATCGCCAAGATTTTTTTCCAATGGTTCCGGATTATGCTGGAAATCGCCGGTTGGTTCACAATATAGTTTCTTTACATTCTTTACTCCAAGTTTTTCCAGGAGTTCCGGAAGTACTACACCACCTACTGAATTAACACAATCTATAGCCACACTGAAATTTGCATTCTTAATAGCTTCTACATCTACAAGTTCCAATGCCAACACAGAATCTATGTGTTTTGCATTCATTGTGTTGTCTGTATAGTATTTTCCCAGTCCATCTACATCGGCATAATTAAATGCTTCCGATTCAGCAATTGCCAACACCTGATTTCCATCGGCTGCACTTAAGAATTCGCCTTCGTTATTCAGCAGTTTAAGAGCATTCCAATGGCGAGGATTATGACTGGCAGTAAGAATCAAACCGCCATCAGCCTTTAACCAAGTAACTGCAAGTTCTGTTGTTGGAGTTGATGCCAAACCTATATCTACAACATCAAGTCCCATGCCCATAAGAGTTCCGCAAACCACCTGACGAACCATTTCGCCGGACATTCTTGCGTCCCTGCCTACAACAATCTTTTTTGCAGATGGATTATTGTTTTTCACCCAAGTTGCATACGCAGATACAAACTTAACTATATCTAATGGAGTGAGACCGTTTCCTGCAGGTCCACCTATTTCTCCGCGTATTCCGGAGATTGATTTTATCATTGCCATTTTTCCGGTTTTATTGTTATTTCGTAAAATGTTGGATATACATTCGTAGCAGCTTTCTGAGTTCCCTGATTATGAGGTACTATAAGTCTGATTTTTGCAGATGGCGTTCCGTTTAAAAAGCCTGGCTTGATATATGGCATAGCCATTATCCAAGACTTTGGCACAGCTGCGCCATAATATGAGAACATAACACCCGATGTAAATCCGGCATTATAGTTATCGCCATTTCTCATACACCAAAACTGATCCGGTGATGTATATGTAGCAAAAGTATTCAGTGTAAGAGTATCTTCTGCAGCTATTCCATATTCATAATATCTGGCGGTCATATCCCATCTATCGCCATCTTGCATCTGACGGCCAGTTCCACGACGTACTATCTGCATATATACGCCATTATCTTCGAACAAAACATATTCGTTTTTTGTAAAATCGGGACCGGTTTCAGGGTTATTCGTAATGGTGTCCTGCAAAAAATCACTCATTATGATAACCTGAATATTATTCTCTTTAATAAAATCTGCAATCTGCTTATTCTCACGATCTTTTTGTTCTGCGTATGTCTCTGTATCGTCACAAGCTACTGTTAAAAAAGCAGCAGCAAACAACAGGCATAATCCGTATAAATGTTTCTTCATTTTTCTTATTTATAAATCTCGTTGCAAACTTACACAAAAAAACTGTTACTCACTCTTTTTAAACAACTGTTTAATACATTCTTCTTCTGATTTTGACCACTCTTCCATACCCTTATAGAAGATAGCCTCGGCTGCTTTCAATGAATTATGTATTTCGCCACCTGAGGCATTCTTATGACCTCCGCCATTGAAGAACGCAGAAGCGAAACGGTTACAAGGAACATCACCGACACTTCTCAGAGAAGCCTTTATGATACCCTCTTCTACATCTTCGCGCAGAAAAACTGTAAATTTAATACCTTTTATTTGAAGCGGCAGATTTACGAACCCTTCCGTATCTCCTTTTTTATAGTTATTATCCTTTAGTTCTTCATCTGAAAGAGTTATAAGCGCAGTTGACATCTCGGGAAATACTTTCATCTTCTTATGAAGTACATAGCCCATCAATCTCAATCTCGATTCAGAATAGTTGTTATAGACATTTCTGTATATTGCATCTTTGTCTATATTACTTTTCATTAGGAAACTGATAATGTGATATATACGAGGATGATTACTATTATAGGTAAATCCACCTGTATCTGTCATCATACCGGTATATATACATGTTGCTATCTGATAATTAACCTCAGCATAGTCTCCTAATGCACAAATAAACTGGAACACTAATTCCGCTGTAGAAGATGCATCGGGACGGGACAATATCATATCACAAAAATTACCCGGATCAAGGTGATGATCTATCAACACTTTTTTTGCATTTGAATTCAACATCTCTGCCGATACATTTCCCACACGAGTAGGGACATTAAAATCAAGACAACATATTACATCTGCTTCCTGAAATAATTTATCGGCTACATCCTTTTGTTCTTTATATGATATTACGTTATCACCTGAAGGAAGCCAACTTAAAAAATCCGGCATTGAATCCGGAACAACAACCGAAACACTTTTCCCTTTTCCAGCCAGATAATGATACATTGCCAATGATGAACCTATCGCATCACCATCGGGCGATATATGGGTAACAATAACAAACCTACCGGCCCACTCCATCCACAGTTTAAAATCAGCCACATCGGCTTTAGAGAAAACATTTTCTATCATACCACATTCAATTAATGGTTTATAGGGAGCGAAGTTAGCTATTATCATTCAAAAAGCAAAGAGATATACTATCCTAACTTTACATATAATTCCAGCAAACTCCATATTGTCCAAAGGGAGAGCAGATATAATAGATATACACTTTTTTTGCGTATCAGGTAGAGATACACAAACAGCATTGATAAATATAGGCAACAAACCAACATAGCGGAAACATTTTCAACAGACAATGATGAGTATGGCAGGTCAACTATTAGCGACAATGCTCTATTTGTAATAGTTACCAATTCTGTAAGAACCCATACAAATAGTGTTCGTATTATTGGAACAAAAGAGAATATCAGCATTAAGACAGCTACAAACACTATTACAAACATAAGTGGAATAACAATGAAATTTGTGAGAAGAAAATATGTTGAATAGTTTGCAAAGTTCAACATAACCAGAGGTGCTGTACCCAATTGAGCTGATAGCGATACGGTGGTTATACCCCACAAATATTCTACAACTCTATTTGTGGGAGTATAGATTCTTCTTATCTGAGGCTCCCACAACAAGATAGCAAGAACAGCTAAGAAAGAGAGTTGAAAGCCTATATCAAACAATGCATTTGTATTGGTCACAAGTATAACCAATGCTGCAAAAGCCAATGCATTGAGCGAAGAATTTTCTCTACCTATACTTCTACATACAGCAATAGTTGTAAACATAATCAAGGAACGGGTAATTGAATATGGTAAACCTATCATAAAAGCATAACACCACAGCACTGCTATAACAATAATCTCTTTTATCCACCTTAAACACATTCTATTCATAAAGAGAGGGAAAAAGAATGATAGTATGGCAAACAATATGCCCACATGCAATCCCGAAACCGCCAAAACATGACTTGCGCCCGAAGTTGAATATATAGAGCGCAGTTCATCTGTCAGTTCATTCTTATAGCCCACTGTTACCGCTGCCACTACCGCATATACATCTTCCTGCAATCCCCATTCACGATACTTGTCAAGAAGCATTTTTCTACATTTTACTGACAGAACAGATAGTGGAGCCAAAGCACAACTGTCTGGCAGTAATCGCCAATGCGCCTTATTTACCCATAATGTACCTGAAACACCATTCCTGTACAGATATGTAGCATAATCAAAATCTCCATCTATAGATTCATTTGACGGAGGTTTTATCTGCCCATTAAATGAGATAATACTACCCGGAGTCAGATTTTCCGAAATAGAATCTTTTGGTACATAAAGGATAATATCTATACCTCCATAAAGTGTGTCAATAAGTTCCAAATCCAATCTGTAGCTTTTAGCTTTTTCAATGGGATAATCCTTTAACATCCCCGAATAGATTCGTCTATCGGCATGCCACTCCACACGTACTTTTTCCGATTGATATTGAGATAAAGTATAAGCCGATACAAAGAGAGTTACAGACAACAGCAAACCATAAAAATTAGCGCACCGTTTACCCCAAAACAGGAATAACATTGTTGCAATGCACAACAATGCAAGGAGAAGAAAAAGCTGTTGCAGTGAAACAGGCGTATCTCCAATGGTATTATAAGCAAGTATCCCTCCTATAAATGGTATCAGTAAGCGGAGAGATGGATAATCAGAATATCTCAAATTTTATTATAACTGTTTTAGTTTTTTGATAGTTTCCAATGGATTATCTGCTTTAAAAACTGTATTTCCCGACACAAGAACATCCACACCTGCTTCTACCAACAACGGAGCGGTTTCAAAATTCACGCCACCATCTACCTGAATAAGTGCTTTTGAATTGTGTTCAAGAATCATCTTTTTTAAACGACCTATTTTGGCCAATGAACTCTTAATAAATTTCTGACCTCCAAAACCGGGATTTACAGTCATCAGAAGTACCATATCGACATCTTCGATAACCTCTTCCAATACAGAAACCGGAGTTGAAGGATTAAGAGTTACAGCAGCCTTCATACCAAGATTCTTAATCTCTTGTATTACTCTGTTCAAATGGGTACAGGTTTCGTAGTGAACATTGACAGACATTGCACCTAATTTTTGGAATCTATCCAGAAATTTTTCCGGTTGCACAATCATAAGATGTACATCCAATGGTTTGGTACAATATTTTGCCACATATTCCAGAACTGGAAATCCGAACGATATGTTGGGAACAAACACACCGTCCATAATATCCAAGTGAAGCCAATCGGCATCACTACTGTTTATCATTTCAAGATCCTTACGCAAATCTCCGAAATCTGCGGACAACAGAGATGGAGCAACCAATACACTCATTTCAAACTTATTTATTTGTTCAACTAAGTAATCGGCTTTCTAATTCAAAGAATATGTTGCCATTTTTTCCGGCAAGCCATCGATAAAATGAAAACCTGATGCAAAACTACGAATAAAATCGATAGTTTTATCAGATGGAGAGCCATATCGTTCATTTTTCAATACTGCACGCAACATTTTTTCAGTTGAGGCGATAGAAGAGGTAGAAGTTTCGTCCATAGGCAATTTGTTTTACGTTTGTATCTATTTAACGCAAACAAATTGCTGTTAGTATATAAAAACTGAAAAAAAGTTTTGTTTTTACACCAGAACCAGTTTGATATCTTTTTCTTCTGCTAATCTTCTTATGTTGATAAGAGCATAGCGCATTCTGCCCAATGCCGTATTTATGGAGACTCCGGTAATATCTGCTATCTCTTTAAAGCTAAGATCCTGATAATAGCGCATAAAGACCACTTCTCTCTGATTGTCGGGCAACTGATTTACAAGACGACGTACATCAATTAGTGTCTGTTCGTTAACCATCTGGTCTTCTACCGTTAAATCTGAGAAACGGGTATCATTGAACAGATCGTAATCGGTTTCGTCGTTTGATATACTGTTTTCATTTCTCTCCTGACGAAAATAATCTATCATCAGATTATGAGCTATACGTGTAAGCCAGGCACCGAACTTTCCGGAACTTGAATAAGCGCCCTTTTGTAAAGTGACTATAGCCTTCACAAATGTCTCTTGAAATATGTCTTCTGCTAATTCTCTATTGCGTATAATGAAACGAATATACGCAAATAACTTATCCTTATATCTGTCTAACAGGATATCGAACGCCTTACTGTCACCGTTTGAATATAGTCCAACCAATACATCGTCAGACATTTGATTCAAATTTTCCATTACCTCTTCTTAGTTTTAGTTAATTCGAGTAAGGTTCAGTCTATAGGCAATTCTTTTTAAGTTAATACTAATGTTGAAGTGCACCCTTTGATGGGTTGCTGTTGCAAAGATAAAGTGAAAAAATCTTAAAAAACAAATTTCAGCATAATTTTAACACTTAAAAAGCGTTATTCTGTGCTTTTTCACTCCTGAGCTGCAGAATTACAAGAGCAACAGAAGCATGCAGAGACATCATTTCCACATAAAAATGATTTTGTTTGCATACGTTTTCTTCCGGATGCCTGTAAATCTGTTATACGCAAAGCCCCATCGGCAGTACTAATTTCAATATAGCTCTTACAATCGGTATCTATTGTTCCCGGGGTTGAAGCAGGAATGTTTTTTTCCACTATTTCTGCTCCAAAAATCTTTAAATCGCACTTTGTTCCATCTGGCATCACCATTTCTGTCCAAGCTGCCGGATATGGAGAAAGTCCTCTAATAAAATCGTAAACCTGTTTTGAACTCTTATTCCAATCTATTCTACAGGTATCTTTAAATATCTTTGGAGCCGGTTTCAGTTCCGATTCATCCACATAGTAATCAAGCTGAGCCTTTCTTGTTACATTACCTGAAACAATATCGTTTAATGTCTCTACTATTAAATCAGCACCCAGATACATCAACTTATCGTGTACTATCTCTACATTATCGGAATCGGCAATAGTAATCTTTTCCTGACGAATAATATCGCCTGTATCTATTTCATGTTTCAAGAAGAATGTAGTTACACCTGTCTCTTTTTCTCCATTTATCACTGCCCAATTTATAGGAGCTGCACCACGGTATTGTGGCAATAGAGAAGCATGCAGATTAAATGTACCCATAGGCGGCATATTCCAAACCTGTTCCGGCAACATTCTAAATGCAACTACTATCTGAATATCTGCTTTCAACTCTTTCAGTTCCTGAAGGAATTCCGGAGATTTCAATTTTTCAGGTTGCAAAACTGGGATATTAACAGATTGAGCATATTTCTTTACAGGACTTGATTGTAATACACTACCGTGACGTCCCATAGGTTTATCGGGCATTGTAACCACGCCTACCACATTAAATCCGGATTCCACAACCTTGCGAAGTGCTGTTTCGGCAAACTCCGGAGTTCCCATAAATACTATTCTCAAATCCTCTTTCTTCATCTTTATTCTTCTGACAGTTCCAACAATACGTTTCTATATGAATTGAAAATCTTTGATTTAGAAACAAAACCAACATACTTACCATCTTCATCTTCTACTGGAAGATTCCATGCACCTGTATCTTCAAACTTTTTCATCACCACCTCCATCGGGTCTGTTACAGAGAGTCTGGCAGGTGCATTTTCCATCAGTCTTTGAACATCAAAACGATGATACAGTTCCTGACGGAACATTATATTTCTGATACTTTCCAGACTGATGATACCTATCAATCTGCCATCGTCATCTAAGACGGGGAATATATTACGTTTTGAACGTGCTATAACATTTACCAATTGACCAAGATCCATATCGGGAGAGACAGATAAGAATTCTCTTTCTATTACATTCTCCATCTTGATAAGCAACAATACAGACTGATCTTTATGGTGTGTCATCAATTCACCCTTTTGAGCCAGACGCATAGAATAGATGCTGTGAGGCTGGAAGATACGAATTGTAAGATAAGATACTATTGACACCATCATAAGTGGAAGGAACATAGAATATCCACCTGTGAGTTCCGCAATAAGGAAAACACCTGTAAGTGGAGCATGCATCACTCCCGACATCAATCCTGCCATACCGAACAGAGCAAAATTCTGTAATGATATAGATACACCCGGCACAAATTTCTGAACATAGTAAGCAAAAATAAAACCGGTAAGACATCCCAAGAAAAGGCTTGGTGCAAAAATACCACCGCAACCACCACCGGCATTTGTAGCTGTAGATGCAAAGACCTTTGTCAATACCACAAGAATGAGATATAACGGCAATAAACTTTTCATACTAAAGAACCACGAACCGGCCATAACCTGATTTGCAAGTTCTTCGTTCATGGAATCGCTATTAAGCAATAGCGTAATGGTATCGTAACCTTCACCAAAAAGCGATGGAAAAAGGAATATAAGTACACTTAAAATTACTGCACCAATCAGGAACTTTGTATATGGATTGCCAAAGCGCTTAAACCAAGTTTCAAAGCGGTGCATAGTAGCCGAAAAATATAGTGATACAAGACCGCATACTACACCTAAAACCAATACAAAGGGGATTCGTGACAGGTCAAA